>UMJJ01002225.1_pt1 | contig 35660 bp, 35 predicted proteins | sample 1966051 | NCBI WGS metagenome assembly UMJJ01 (sample SAMEA4836147, study PRJEB28245) | human gut metagenome | biome: gut microbiome; material: fecal sample | place: Denmark | collected 2008
GGCGGATGCAGACTTCCAGAGTACCATGGCAGAGAGCATCGCAGATGGGATCGACGCCTATTTCGGACAATAAAAACAAAGGGGAACGCAGCAGTTGATGTGCGTTCCCCTTTATTTTTCTGTAAATACAGGAATCCCTGATATGGATCTAAGTTATATGATTAACCCTCAGAGATCGCTCCTGTAGGACATACAGAAGCGCATGCGCCGCAGTCTACACAGGTATCCGCATCGATCTCGTAGTGATCTGCGCCCTGAGAGATAGCGCCTACTGGACATTCAGCTTCGCATGTTCCACAGCTTACACATTCATCGCTAATTACATGTGCCATTGGTATGTACCTCCTTTTTTATTTTACCCATATCATAATACAAAAGGGCGAAATATACAAGGGACTTTAAAAGTGCACATGAAAAAAAACAGTAGAAAAATTTAAGATTTTTTTCAACAATTTTTCACCAAATTGGTGTATAGTAGTTCTTGGTTTTAGATGCAGAAAGATTCGGAATTATCGGGAGTGTTTGTGTTATGAAGAAGAAATGGAGTCTGACGGCGCTGCTTTTAAGCCTGTCTCTGGTGCTGGGAGCCTGTGTTCCCGCAAACGGCGGGACAGATGCGGAAGACACGGCGGGCGCCGGGGCAGAACAGGAAGAGCCTCAGGACGAGAAACCAGAATATCAGGAAGAGCTGGATGTGATCGACCCGGCGGCTTACGGGAATGCCCGCGGGCTTTCCCTGGAGAAGGGATCCTATATCTCCATTATCGGGAAGAGTGAGGGCGGTCAGTACTGGGACGCAGTGAAGGAAGGCGCCCTGCAGGCGGCGGAGGACATCAACCGGGAACTGGGCTATGAAGGGGACGATGAGGTCAAAGTCACCTACAGCGGCCCGGCGGAAAGCAACAATGTGGATGAACAGGTGAGCATCCTGGATGAAGAACTGGACCGGTACCCAGTGGCGCTGGGGATCTCCATTGCCGATATGCAGGCCTGCGAGGTGCAGTTCGACCTGGCGGCGGAAAGTGATATCCCGGTGGTGGCCTTTGACTCCGGCAGTGACTACCAGGGCCTGATGGCCACAGTTTCCACGGACAATGCCGATGCGGCGGCCTACGCGGCGGGACAGATGGGGCAGCTCCTTGAGGGAAAAGGGAAGATCGCCATATTTGCCCCGGATTCCAAATCCCAGTCGGTGCTGACAAGGGTGAACAGCTTTGTGAAGCAGCTGGGACAGGATTACCCGGAGGTTCAGGTGGCCTTCGTCTATTATGGTGACCAGATAGAGGAACTGCAGGAGACGGTGGCGGGCGAGATCCAGGCCGGCACGTATCAGAGAGGGGAAGAAGCGGAAGATCCCCAGGAGGTGACGGCGGAAGAGATCACAGAAGAGGATGTTATGGATTATCTTTTCGCAAAATATCCGGATCTGACAGGCTGCTATGGAGTCAGCGGAGATTCGGTGGAGCTGATCACGGAGACCCTGGACCGGCTGGAGAAAGAGGATGTGGCAGTGATGGGCTTTGACGCGGAGGAAGAAGAAGTAGCTGCCATGGAGGAAGGCAAGATCGACGGCCTTGTGGTGCAGAATCCCTTCGGCATGGGATACGCGGCGGTGATCGCGGCGGCCCGGGCGGCCTGCGACCTGAACAACGAGGCTTATGTCAATACCGGGTATGTGTGGATGACGCCGGACAACCTGGAGAGCGAAGAGATCCAGAACATGCTGTATTAAGAGATGCCGTAAGGCAATGAGAGAAGATGAGGAGGAAGGAACGATGAACAGAGAACAGGCACATGAGATTTTGATGAAATACATGGAGGGGGAGAACTACATTACCCATTCCTACGCGGTGGAAGCCATCATGCGGGGACTGGCCAAGCGGCTGGCGCCGGATGAGGTAGAGTACTGGGGGATCGTGGGACTGCTCCACGATCTGGACGAGGAGCAGTGCGACTGGGCCCATGACATGAGCGTTCACGGTCCTACTTCCGTTGAGATCCTGAAGAAAGAGGGCATTGAGGACCAGGTGCTCTTCGACGCCATCTGCGCCCACAATCCCAAGAGCGGGATGAAGGCCAGGACCAACCTGCAGTACGCCATCCTGGCGGCGGATCCCATGAGCGGCTTTGTGAAGGCGGTGGCCCAGATCTATCCCGACAAGAAGATCGCCAGCGTGAAGCACAAATCTGTGATGAAGCGGTTCAATGAGCTGCGGTTCGCCAAAGGGGCCAACCGGGATTATATGGAAGCCATTGAATTCACAGGCTTAAGCCTGGACGATCTGATCGACGTGGCCCTGGAGGAGATGGGAGCCATCGCGGACACCCTGGGATTGTAAAAAATGCCCGAAATCCCTTGACATCCTTGAAGAAACGTAATAAACTATTTGAGCGTGCAAAAAGATGCATCATCTTTTTTGTGCGCTCATTTCGCGGAAATGAATGCAACTTATTATTATTGTAGGAGGTGAAAGAGAATGCCAACATTTAACCAGTTAGTAAAGAAGGGACGTCAGACAGCAGTTAAGAAGTCTGGAGCTCCGGCACTTCAGAAAGGCTACAACTCTTTGAGAAAGAGAGCGACCGACGAGTCCGCTCCTCAGAAGAGAGGCGTATGTACCGCGGTTAAGACAGCAACTCCGAAGAAGCCTAACTCAGCGCTTCGTAAGATTGCCAGAGTTCGTCTTTCCAACGGAATCGAAGTGACAAGCTACATCCCGGGCGAAGGCCACAACCTTCAGGAGCACAGCGTTGTCCTGATCCGTGGAGGAAGAGTAAAGGACCTTCCGGGTACCAGATACCACATTGTTCGTGGAACTCTGGATACGGCAGGCGTTGCCAAGAGAAGACAGGCCCGTTCCAAATACGGCGCCAAGAGACCAAAAGACGCTAAGAAGTAATCACGAACAGAACTATGATAAAGTAAGTTGCAGGATATATAGACCGTATGTCCTGTGCACTACACTGTATCATCAGAAAGACACATGTGAGTACCGATGAATTAATCATTATGTTTAAGGAGGGAAGGACCGTGCCACGTAAAGGACATACTCAGAAAAGAGACGTATTAGCGGATCCATTGTACAATAACAAAGTGGTTACCAAGCTTATCAACAACATCATGTTGGACGGTAAGAAGGGAATCGCTCAGAAGATTGTATACGGAGCGTTTGAAAGAGTCGCAGACAAGACCGGCAAGCCGGCGATCGAAGTATTTGAAGAGGCGATGAACAACATCATGCCCGTACTTGAGGTAAAGGCAAGACGAATCGGTGGAGCGACTTATCAGGTGCCGATCGAGGTTAGAGCTGACAGAAGACAGGCACTTGCACTTCGCTGGCTGACCAACTTCTCCCGCGCAAGAGGCGAGAAGACCATGGAGGAGAGACTGGCGAACGAGATCATGGATGCAGCCAACAACACTGGCGCAGCCGTGAAGAGAAAAGAAGATATGCACAAGATGGCTGAAGCAAATAAGGCATTTGCTCACTACAGATTCTAGGAGGCAACCATGGCTGGAAGAGAATATCCATTAGAGAGAACCAGAAATATTGGTATCATGGCTCATATCGATGCCGGCAAGACTACGCTGACAGAGCGTATTCTCTACTATACCGGCGTAAACTACAAGATCGGTGATACTCATGAAGGTACTGCGACAATGGACTGGATGGAGCAGGAGCAGGAGAGAGGTATCACGATCACTTCCGCTGCCACCACCTGTCACTGGACACTGGAAGAGAACGGCAAGCCGAAGCCGGATGCCCTGGAGCACAGGATCAATATCATTGATACTCCGGGACACGTGGACTTCACCGTAGAGGTTGAGCGTTCCCTGCGTGTACTGGACGGTGCGGTTGGCGTATTCTGCGCCAAGGGCGGTGTTGAGCCTCAGTCTGAAAATGTATGGCGTCAGGCAGACACATACAACGTTCCGAGAATGGCTTTCATCAACAAGATGGACATTCTTGGCGCCGATTTCTACAATGCCGTAGAGCAGATCCGTACCAGACTTGGAAAGAACGCGATCTGTCTGCAGCTGCCGATCGGCAAGGAAGATGATTTCAAGGGAATCATCGACCTGATGGAGATGCAGTCCTACATTTACAATGATGAGAAGGGCGACGATATCACCATCGGAGAGATTCCGGAGGATATGAAAGACGACGCAGAGCTTTACCGTACCGAGCTGGTAGAGAAGATCTGTGATCTGGACGACGATCTGATGATGGAATACCTGGAAGGAAATGAGCCTTCCATCGAAGACATGAAGCGGGTGCTGAGAAAGGCTACCTGTGAGTGTAAGGCAATCCCGGTATGCTGCGGTTCCGCATACAGGAACAAGGGTGTTCAGAAGCTTCTGGACGCGATCCTGGAGTACATGCCGGCGCCTACCGATATTCCGCCGATCGAAGGTGTGGATATGGATGGAAATGAGATCGTGAGACATTCTTCTGATGAAGAGCCGTTCTCCGCTCTCGTATTCAAGATCATGACCGACCCGTTCGTTGGTAAGCTGGCTTACTTCCGTGCTTACTCAGGAACAGTGAACTCCGGTTCCTACGTCCTGAACGCGACGAAGGGCAAGAAAGAGCGTGTGGGACGTATCCTGCAGATGCACGCCAATAAGAGACAGGAGCTTGACAAGGTATACTCCGGAGATATCGCGGCAGCGATCGGATTCAAGTTCTCCACCACAGGTGATACCATCTGTGACGAGCAGCATCCGGTAATCCTGGAGTCCATGGAGTTCCCGGAGCCGGTTATCGAGCTGGCCATCGAGCCAAAGACAAAGGCTTCCCAGGGCAAACTTGGAGAATCCCTTGCGAAACTGGCAGAAGAAGACCCAACCTTCCGCGCGCACACTGACCAGGAGACTGGACAGACCATTATCGCCGGAATGGGTGAGCTTCACCTGGAGATCATCGTAGACAGACTTCTGCGCGAGTTCAAGGTAGAAGCAAATGTAGGTGCTCCTCAGGTTGCATACAAGGAAGCATTTACAAAGGCTGTGGACGTGGACAGCAAGTACGCAAAGCAGTCTGGTGGACGTGGACAGTACGGACACTGTAAAGTAAAATTCGAGCCCATGGATGTCAACGGGGAAGAGACCTTCAAGTTTGAGTCCACCGTAGTCGGCGGAGCGATCCCGAAGGAGTACATCCCGGCAGTAGGCGAGGGTATCGAAGAGGCTATGCAGTCCGGTATCCTGGGAGGATTCCCGGTTGTGGGCATCCACGCCAACGTATATGACGGATCCTACCATGAGGTAGACTCCAGTGAGATGGCATTCCATATCGCCGGATCCCTGGCGTTCAAGGACGCTATGAAGAAGGCGGCTCCGGTACTGCTTGAGCCTATCATGAAGGTTGAAGTTACCATGCCGGAAGAGTATATGGGCGACGTCATCGGCGACATCAACTCCCGTCGTGGACGGATCGAGGGAATGGATGACCTTGGCGGCGGCAAGATCGTACGCGGATACGTGCCGTTGTCCGAGATGTTTGGTTACTCCACCGACCTTCGTTCCAGAACTCAGGGACGTGGAAACTACTCCATGTTCTTTGAGAAATACGAGCCCGTACCGAAATCCGTACAGGAAAAGGTATTATCCGGGAAAAATGAGTAATTAAATATGAAAAAGGCTTGAAAAACTGTATGATTTGAAATATAATCATTCTTAGCCGAGCAAAAACGTAAATATTATTTATGAAAATGCCCTTGCAGGCGCTATTATAAGGAGGATATTCAAAATGGCAAAAGCTAAATTTGAAAGAACAAAACCGCATTGTAATATCGGTACCATCGGTCACGTTGACCATGGTAAAACAACTCTGACCGCTGCGATCACAAAGGTACTTTCCAAGAGAGTAGCTGGTAACGCAGAGGTTGCATTCGACAACATCGACAAGGCTCCGGAAGAGAGAGAGCGTGGAATCACTATCTCTACCGCACACGTTGAGTACGAGACCGAGGCTCGTCACTACGCTCACGTTGACTGCCCGGGACATGCTGACTACGTTAAGAACATGATCACTGGTGCCGCTCAGATGGACGGCGCGATCCTGGTTGTAGCAGCTACCGACGGTGTTATGGCTCAGACAAGAGAGCACATCCTTCTGTCCCGTCAGGTAGGCGTTCCTTACATCGTTGTATTCATGAACAAGTGCGACATGGTTGACGATGAGGAGCTGCTTGAGCTGGTTGAGATGGAGATCCGTGAGCTGCTTGACGAGTATGAGTTCCCGGGAGATGACACTCCGATCATCAAGGGTTCTGCTCTGAAGGCTCTGGAAGATCCGGAAGGCGAGTGGGGCGACAAGATCATGGAACTGATGGACGCTGTTGACAGCTACATTCCGGATCCGGAGCGTGACGTTGACAAGCCGTTCCTGATGCCTGTAGAGGACGTATTCTCCATCACAGGTCGTGGAACCGTTGCTACTGGTAGAGTAGAGCGTGGTACTCTTCACGTATCTGATGAAGTTGAGATCGTTGGTATCCACGAGGAGACCAAGAAGACTGTTGTAACAGGTGTTGAGATGTTCCGTAAGCTGCTTGACGAGGCTCAGGCTGGTGACAACATCGGTGCTCTGCTTCGTGGTATCCAGAGAACTGAGATCGAAAGAGGTCAGGTTCTGTGTAAGCCAGGTTCTGTAACCTGCCACCACAAGTTTACCGCTCAGGTATACGTTCTGACCAAAGATGAAGGTGGACGTCATACTCCGTTCTTCAACAACTATCGTCCGCAGTTCTACTTCAGAACAACTGACGTAACAGGTGTCTGCATGCTTCCGGAAGGAACTGAGATGTGTATGCCTGGCGACCATATCGAGATGACAGCTGAGCTGATCCATCCGGTAGCTATGGAAGAGGGACTTCGTTTCGCTATCCGTGAGGGTGGACGTACCGTAGGTTCTGGCGTTGTTAAGAGCATCATCGAGTAATCATTAACAACCAAATATAAAAAATAAGGGAAGAGTGCGTGCGCTCTTCCCTGTTTTTTTCTCCATAAAAAGGCGATTTAGGAGGCGTTTAAGATGGATATTACGATCATCGGGGCGGCGATCCTGGACGTGCTGGCGCAGCCGGTTGACAGGGAAGTGTTTGAGACAGGATCCTGGCCGGTGGAGGATCTGCAGATGCATATGGGCGGGGACGGGGCCAATGAGGCGCTGGTGCTGGCAGGCCTTGGGAAACGGGTACAGCTTCAGACGGTACTGGGCTCTGATCTGGCGGGCAGGATGATCCTTGCCAGGCTTCGGGAGAGAGGGGTATTTATTGAGGATTCCTGTGTGCAGGAAGACCTGGTGACCGGGATCAATACCGTACTGATCCAAAAGGACGGGGAGCGCTGCTTTCTCACCAATCCAAAAGGGAGCTTGCGCAGGCTGTCCCTGGAGCATATCCGGATGCCTTTCCCAAAGGATACCAGGATCCTGTGCCTGGCCAGTATCTTTGTGTCCCCGCTTCTTGGGGTGAAGGAGCTGGAGACTATCTTCGCTCAGGCGAAGCAGCAGGGGATCACGGTCTGCGCGGACCTTACCAAGAGGAAGAATGGGGAGACGGCCAGGGACATGGCGCAGGCTCTTCGTTATATTGATTATCTTCTGCCAAACGCTGAGGACGCGAAGCTGCTCACCGGAGAGAAGACGGTGGAAGAGGCGGCCAGAGCCCTGCAGGAATGCGGCGTCACCCATGTGGTGGTTAAGTGCGGGAGCAGAGGCTGCTATGTGCTGGAGGAGAAGGCAGGATACTGGGTTTTGCCGAAACATCCGGTGAACTGCATAGATACCACCGGGGCGGGAGACAGCTTCGCAGGCGGCTTTCTCGCAGCCCTCTCAGAAGGTAAAGATATCCGGGAATGCGCCCGGTTTGCCAATCAGTGCGGAGGAAAAGCGGTAAGCTGCGTGGGGGCAGTAAGCTGGCTGGAATAAATCTTGACAAGCCCCTTTGGCGTGTCCTATCATGGAAAAAGGGGACGCCCCCGTTTTCACTGACTTGAGGAGGATTTACTGAAGATGAGCCGACGAATCAAATGTGCGTTTTTCCTGATCCTGGGATGTATGTGCTGTAGTATCGCAACCAACTGGATCCTGATCCCCAACGGACTTTCCACGCCGGGAATCACCGGTATCTCCATGACGCTGGAACATTTTACCGGGATCAATTATGCGCTGATCTATTACGCCATTACCATTCTGATCCTGGTCCTTACATACTTTACCCTGGGGAAGAAGGACGCTTCCAATATCGTGATCCTGTCCATCCTGTACCCCATGGTGCTGTGGGTGCTGAGTTTTATCGATGTGCAGATCATTTTCGAGGATAAGCTGGTGGCCATCGCCGCTTTTGGCGTGGTATACGGCACCGGCATCGGGATTCCCTACCGGATCGGATTCTCCTACGGCGGAGACGATACGGTGGCCAAGATCCTGAAGAAATGCGTGTGGAAATCGGTAGAACTGAAGAAGATCATGTATGGTGAGGAGGCTCTGGTGATCCTCTTTATGGCTACAGTATTCGACCTTAACATCCTGGCGTACGCCTTCGTGGGCCAGCTGATCTATGTAAGCTGCATGAACTATGTGATCTTCAATCTGGGACCAAAGCTTTACGACGTCCATATCATCGGGAAGCATATGGAACAGATCGAAGATTTTATCATCCATACGATCCATAAGAGCGTGACCATCTATCACGACGCCATGGGTGGATACTCCCGTGAGCCTAAGGTCCAGATGAGCTGCGTGTGCAATTCCAAGGACTATGTGCAGCTGCGGGAATTTATCCGGGAGGGGAATTTTGACTGCTTTATCAAGGTGATCCCGCTGGTCCATGTGTTTGGACAGAACAAGGATTTCCACAGGCTGGATGATGAAAATATTGAATAGGAGAATGTGTTAAAAGATGTTATACATTGGTGTTGACCTTGGAACGTCAGCGGTAAAACTGCTTATGATGGACAGCGAGGGAAAGATCCAGAAGATTGTGTCCAAAGAGTATCCCCTGTATTTCCCGCATCCGGGCTGGTCTGAACAGAAGCCGGAAGACTGGTTTGAAAAATCGATGGAAGGCATCAGGGAACTGACAGCAGAGTGTGACAAAAGCCAGGTGGCAGGAATCAGTTTCGGGGGCCAGATGCACGGACTTGTGGCCCTGGATAAGGACGACCATGTGATCCGTCCTGCGATCCTGTGGAATGACGGGAGAACCGGAGAGGAGACGGATTATCTGAATCAGGTGATCGGGAAAGAAAAACTCTCTCTTTATACAGCCAATATCGCGTTCGCGGGATTTACTGCCCCTAAAATCCTGTGGATGAAGAAACACGAGCCGGAGAATTTCGCGAAAATCTCCAAGATCATGCTGCCGAAAGATTATCTTGCTTACAAACTTTCCGGTTCTTTCTGCAGTGATGTATCAGACGCTTCCGGCATGCTGCTGATGGATGTGAAGAACCGCTGCTGGTCCAAAGAGATGATCGAGATCTGCGGTATCAAAGAAGAGCAGCTGCCAAAACTCTATGAAAGCTATGAAGTGGTAGGAACGCTGAAGCCAGAGATCGCGCAGGAGCTGGGGCTTTCCGCGGATGTGAAGGTGATCGCCGGCGCCGGGGACAATGCGGCAGCGGCGGTTGGAACCGGGACGGTAGGAGACGGGATGTGCAACATTTCCCTTGGAACCTCCGGAACCATCTTCATCTCCAGCAAGAACTTTGGCGTGGACGAGCACAATGCGCTCCACTCCTTCGCCCATGCGGACGGCAACTATCATCTGATGGGCTGCATGCTGAGCGCGGCGTCCTGCAATAAATGGTGGAATGAAGAGATCTTAAAGACAACGGATTTCGCGGCGGAGCAGGCGGGGATCCAGAAGCTTGGCGAGAACCAGGTGTTCTATCTGCCTTACCTGATGGGAGAGCGTTCTCCTCACAATGACCCGGATGCAAGAGCTACCTTCATCGGCATGACCATGGATACCACAAGGGAAGATATGACCCAGGCGGTGCTGGAAGGCGTATCCTTCGGTCTGAGAGATTCCCTGGAAGTGGCCAGAAGCCTTGGCCTTAAGATCGAGCGGACCAAGATCTGCGGCGGCGGAGCCAGGAGCCCGCTGTGGAAGAAGATGATCGCCAACATCATGAACATGAAGGTGGATGTGATCGAGAGCGAGGAAGGCCCGGCCCTTGGCGGCGCGATGCTGGCGGCGGTTGGCTGCGGCGAGTATCCGGATGTGGAGACCATCGCGGCGAAGATGGTGAAGGTGGTAGACACCGTAGAGCCGGATCCGGAGCTGGTGGCCAAATACGAGGAGCGGTATCAGAAGTTCCGCAAGATCTATCCCACAGTGAAAGGACTTTTCAAAGAACTGAAATAGAGAGAAACAAGGAAAAGAGAATGGCGCGACAGCCATTCTCTTTTGGGATAAGAGAAAAATCAATAGCCGCCACTACTCGCAATAGTGCCGGCTGTCTGAAAAGATAGTTTAACTGTTTGAGGGTAAGCAGTGTGTTTCTGGCTTTCCTTTTCTATATATTACTGTAACATATGAGAAAAGGTCGTTCAAGTTATCTTTTTTACAAAAATGAAAGAATAATTACCAAACAGGAAAATGCAAAGAAGAAAATTAGTTCAGTGGGGAAATCATTGACAATGCCGGATATTTATATTATTATTTTTATATTCGGTGTTAGAGTAATCTAGTGCCTGCAGTATGTAGATCTGCTTTACGCCGTGCGGATGTGGCGGAACTGGCAGACGCGCCAGACTTAGGATCTGGTGGGAGACCGTGCAGGTTCGATTCCTGTCATCCGCAGTTGGAAGCCGTGATTCTCGAGATATCGGGGGTTGCGGTTTCTTTTCATTATCAGAGAATGGAGAGACGAGTATGAGTGGTGGAAATACAAAAGAAAGAGGTCAGTTCAGTACCCGGGTGGGATTCATCGTGGCCTGTATCGGTTCCGCGGTGGGAATGGGCAATATCTGGATGTTCCCATACCGGACAGGAACATTTGGCGGAGCCGCGTTCCTGATCCCCTATTTCCTCTTTGTGATCCTGCTGGGATTCTCCGGCGTGATCGGGGAGATGGCCTTTGGCCGTGGAATGGGAACCGGGCCTATGGGCGCCTTTGCAGGCGCCATGGAGATGCGCTATGGCAAGAAGGGAAGGAAATACGGGAAGGCAGTGGGCCTGATCCCGGTGATCGGCTCCCTTGGCATCGCCATCGGCTATTCGGTGGTGGTAGGATGGTTCCTGAAGTACCTGTGGAGCGCAGTGTCCGGAACCCTGACCGGAGTGGCGGATATGGGGGCTTACTTCGGAGAACTGGCGGTGCCCTTCGGAAGTATCGGCTGGCAGATGCTGGGCCTTGCTCTTACCTTTCTCATTATGCTGCTTGGGGTGGCCAAGGGGATCGAGAAGATGAACAAATTCATGATGCCGGCGTTCTTCGTCCTGTTCCTTATGCTCTTTGTGCGGGTGATCACCCTGCCGGGAGCCATGGACGGATTCCGCTATATGTTCGTGCCCAAATGGGAGCAGCTTGGCAATGTAAAGACCTGGGTGTACGCTCTGGGACAGGCCTTTTTCTCCCTGTCGGTGGCAGGATCAGGCACCATTGTCTACGGCAGCTATCTGAAGAAAGATATCGACGTGGTGGGCTGTGCCCGCAACGTGGCGTTTTTTGACACCTGCGCGGCGCTTCTGGCCGGCATGGTGGTGATTCCGGCGGTGTTCGCCTTTGGCCTGGATGTGGGCAGCGGGCCTCCGCTGATGTTCATCACGCTTCCGGTGGTGTTCCAGCAGCTCCCCATGGGAAATGTATTTGCCGCGATCTTCTTCGTGGCGGCTATCTTCGCGGCGGTGACGTCGCTTATGAACCTGTTTGAGACGCCCATCGAGGCGCTGCAGCAGGAACTGAAGCTTTCCAGAGGGAAGGCGGTGGGGCTGATCGCCCTGATCGCAGCCCTGGTAGGGATCTTCATCGAGAGCGGGGACGCAGTAGGCGCATGGATGGACGCGGTTTCCATCTATATCGTTCCGCTGGGCGCGCTGATCGCCGCGGTAATGTTCTTCTGGGTCTGCCCCAGGGGGTATGCCAGGGAACAGGTGCAGACCGGAAGGGACAAGACCCTTGGCGGCTGGTTTGAGCCGGTGACCCGGTATCTTTTCGTGGGAATTACATTTATCGTCTATGTGCTTGGCATTTTCTTTGGCGGGATTGGTTAGGATAATAGGGTTGCGAAAGGAGGAGCGAAAGACATGCTTGAAGTAAATCATCTGACGTTCAAGGTGAATGAGAATGGAATCGAGAGAAGTATTGTAAAGGATATCAGTTTTCAGGCGAAGGACGGGGAGATGCTGGTGATCACCGGGCCAAACGGCGGCGGGAAATCCACCCTTGCCCGGGTGCTGATGGGGATCGTGGAGGCGGACGCCGGAGAGATCCTGCTGGACGGGGAGGATATCACCGGTTATGATATCGACCACCGGGCCAAGGCGGGGCTTGGGTTTGCTTTCCAGCAGCCACCAAGGTTCAAGGGAATGACGGTGAGCAAGTTGCTGTCCCTGGCGGCAGGGCGGACCCTGTCGGAGCCGGAGTGCTGCAAGCTTTTAAGCAGCGTGGGACTGTGCGCCAAGGAATACATTACCCGGGAGATCGACGGGACCCTCTCCGGCGGTGAGATGAAGCGGCTGGAGATCGCTACAGTGCTGGCGCGGCCTCACAAGCTGTGTATCTTCGACGAGCCGGAGGCGGGCATTGACCTGTGGAGCTTCTCCATGCTGATCCAGCAGTTTGAGAAGATCCATCAGAAGAAAGAAGAGTGCCTGATCCTGATCTCCCATCAGGAGCGGATCATCCGCATGGCGGACCGGATCATGGTGATCGAGGACGGGAAGATCAAGGCGCTGGGAGACCGGGAAGAGATCCTTCCCACCCTTCTGGACAGCGGAGATTCCGGGGATTCCTGCGTGTGCATGGAACGGGAAGACTAAGGCGAGAGAAAGGAGCAAAAAGCTATGGCAGAATTAGATCAGGTTACCAAACAGGTCCTGGAGCAGATCGACGGCTCCGGTTTTCAGCAGAAAGGAGCCTTCAATCTCCGGTATAACGGGATCGCCCTCTGCCACGGAGACAGCGAGCATGTGAAGATCCGGAAGAAAGAGGACAAGAACGGGATCGACGTATATATTGACGGAACCACCAGGGGAGAGCAGGTGCACATTCCGGTGGTGGTAAACGCTTCCGGTATGACGGATATCGTCTACAACGACTTCTATATCGCAGAGGGCGCGGATGTGACCATCGTGGCCGGCTGCGGCATCCACAACAGCGGCTGCAACGAGAGCCGCCCTGACGGGATCCATTCTTTCCATGTAGGAAAGGGCGCCAATGTGCGCTATGAGGAGAAACATTACGGCGAGGGAGAGGGAACCGGCGCGAGAGTGCTGAACCCGGTGACCAGGATCTTCCTGAAAGACGACGCCGTATTTACTCTGGACACCGTCCAGATCAAGGGCGTGGACTCCACCAGGCGGGAGACGGAAGTTTCCCTGGGAGCAGGGGCAAAACTGTATGTGCTGGAGAAACTGATGACTCACGACGCCCAGACTGCCGAGTCCAATATGGAAGTGGTACTGAACGGGGAGGGCAGCAGCGCCCAGATCATTTCCCGGTCTGTGGCCAAAGGCACCTCCAGACAGGTGTTCCACCCCAACGCGGTGGGGAACGCCCGGTGCCACGCCCACATCCAGTGTGATTCCATCATCATGGATCACGCGGAAGTGTGCTCCATCCCGGCCATCGACGCGAAGCACGTGGACGCGGGGATCATCCACGAGGCGGCCATCGGCCGGATCAACGACGAGCAGGTGACCAAGCTTCGGACGCTGGGAATGACGGCAGAAGAGGCGGAAGGTGTGATCATCGAAAACTTCCTGAACTAAAGCGGAGAAAAAGATACTTATGAAAAATATGAAGAAACGGATGCGGGTGATGGGCAAGGCCCTCCGCATGGAACTGAGGGAGCATAAAAGCTCCTTCATTGTCTATATGACGCTTCGGGCGCTGGTGATCCTTGTGATGATCCTCCAGATCCTGAACCGCAATTTTGAAAATGTATTCCTGTGCGCGCTGACGCTGGTGCTCCTCATTATGCCAAGCCTGATCCAGATCAATCTGAAGATCGAGCTGCCTACGGCCCTGGAGATCATTATGCTGCTGTTTATCTTCGCGGCGGAAATCCTGGGAGAGATCCAGGCGTACTATGAGAAGATCCCCATGTGGGACACGGTGCTGCATACCCTTAACGGATTCCTGATGGCGGCCATCGGGTTCGCACTGGTGGATATCCTGAACCGGAATAAGAAGATTTCCTTCCAGCTCTCCCCGGCGTTCCTGGCTGTGGTGGCGTTCTGCTTCTCCATGACCATCGGCGTGATCTGGGAATTCTTTGAGTTTGGAATGGATCAGATCTTCCACCTGGATATGCAGAAAGATACCATTGTGAACACCATTTACTCCGTGATGCTGGACCCGGCGGGAGGCAACCACGTGGTGGGCGTCACCGGGATCCGGGACGTGGCGGTGAACGGGGAATCCCTTGGCCTTGGCGGTTATCTGGATATTGGTCTTCTGGATACCATGGAGGACCTGCTGGTGAATTTCATCGGCGCGACGGTCTTCTCCATCATTGGGTATTTCTATGTGAAAAACCGGGGGAAGGGGAAATTCGCCCGCCGGTTTATCCCCAGGCTTAAGACCAAGGACGCGGACTTCCTGAAGAAAGCGCAGTCAGAAGAAAATTCTTAGATTAAGGCATCAGGCGGCGTATCCCCTGCATAATACGCTCTCCGATAGTGGGGTCTTTCATCCTTTGTTCGATCTCAGCCTCCCGGGCGGCCACCCGCTCCGGGTCGATGTGGCCGGTGCGGTTTTCCGCCACATAATCGATGCTTCCGGTATCGTCCAGATCCGAGAGACTGGAAAGCACATCCTTGTAGTTGTCGGAAAGTCCCTCGGGCGGAAGCTCCGGAAGATCTCCTTCGTAAATGACCTCAAAATCATCTTCGAAGAAATCTTCCGGGTTGAAGATGCCGGTTTCTCTGTTTTTCTTATCATCTATCATCATATCTTGATATCCTCCTGTAAAATCATCTGCTGTATCAGTAGTTTATTCTAGTAGCTTTTCCAAAAAGACTCAAGAGGAGACACAGAATGTTCACGAAGAAATAAGATTTTCTCAAGAAACATTCTTTCGTCCCGAAAATCCACGGATCCAGGCCCGCAGTATATAGAGGCCGAGAAGCAGAAGCCAGGAGAAAGCCTCGGCATAGGCGATCACCATATTTCCAAAAAGGTCTGCCAGCGCATAGGAAAGGAAAATACGGAAGACCAGAGAGGCGATCCCTGCGATGCTGGAATAGGTCACATCCCCGATCCCTTCCAGGCATCCCCGGACAGACATGGCAAGTCCGTAGACTACATAGAAACTGGCGATCCGCAGGAAGAAATCGGACCCGATCCGCACGGCTTCGGCTCCGGCGCCAAAGAGAGCGATGAGGTGGCCGCCGGTGGGGATCACCAGCAGGGTCAGGGCAAGAGAGACCAGCAGCATAACGCCGCTGCCGGCCAGCAGGATCCGGCGGGTGCGGTCTGTTCTCCCCGCCCCGTAGCTCTGGGCGGTAAGCGTGGAGATACCGGAGCCGAGATTGATGATAGGCAGAAGAACAATGGTATCGATCCGGTAGGCGGTAGTAATGGCAGCCACCGTCTGCGTGCCGAACCCGTTCATGAAGTTCTGGAGGATCAGGCTTCCCAGAGAACTGATACTGGACTGGATCATAGGCGGCAGGCCAAAGTGGAGGCCCTGGCGCAGCGCCGCAGCCGACAACATTTTCCGGCCGGGGGAAAAGCGCAGAAGAGGATACCTGCGGATGCCATACAGGATCAGGAAAAGGGTCATGGCTGCCTGGGATATCACAGTGGCAATGGCGGCTCCGGCTACGTGCCACCGGAGAACTGCCACCAGCAGGATGTCCAGGACTACGTTGGTCACGGAAGAGAGAAGGACTGCGTAGAAGGGCGCCTTGCTGTCGCCGATCCCCCGCAGGGCGGCGGAATATACATTATATACGGCCAGGAACGGGATCCCCATAAGGACGATCCGCAGATAGTCTCCCGCCAGCGCGATGGTGTCTTCGGTGGTGTGAAGAAGAGTAAGGAGGGGCAGGGCGAAAAGAATGCCCAGCGCGGCCAGCACAAGGAAGATGCCCCCAAGAAGCAGGGAGAAGGAGGATAAAATGGCAGGGATCTCCTCAGTCTGTCCGCTCCCGTAACGCTGGGCAAAAAGGATGGAAAGTCCCAGCGTAAATCCGGTGATGGCCATCACGTAGAAGTTGATGGTGGAGGTGGTGCATCCCACCGCCGCCAGAGCTGCCTCGCCTTCTACATTGCCCACGATGAAAGCGTCCGCCCAGTTGTAAAGCTGCTGGAGGACGCCGCTTAAGATCAGGGGCAGGCTGAAGCGAAGAAGCTCCAGGGCTACGTCCCGGAAACGATCCTGGTTGGTTGCTGTGATCATAACAATCCCTTCTCGATCTTAACAAGTCTGCTGGTGCCAAGCCTGGAGGCTCCCAGGCGGAGGAATTCTTCCGCGTCCGCAAAGGAGGAGATGCCGCCTGCGGCTTTGATCTTGACGTCCGGGCCCACATGCTTCGCAAAGAGGGCTACGTCTTCAAAGGTGGCGCCGGCTTTGGAGAAACCGGTAGAAGTCTTGATGAAGTCCGCTCCCGCCTCAGTGACAAGCTGGCACATTTTGATCTTTTCTTCTTCTGTCAGAAGGCAGGTTTCAATGATCACTTTTAAAATCCGCTGGCCACAGGCTTCTTTGACGGCGGAGATCTCAGAGCGTACAAGATCATAATTCTTATCCTTCAGCGCGCCGATATTGATGACCATATCGATTTCATCCGCGCCATTTTCAATGGCGTTTTTGGTCTCAAACACTTTGGACTCCGTTGTGGAATTCCCATTGGGGAAACCGATCACGGTGCAAACCTTCACAGTGTCGCCGATATATTCTTTTGCCTGCTTTACATAGCAGGGCGGGATACAGACGGAGGCGGTGTGGTATTTTGCGCCGTCGTCGCAGATTACTTTGATCTCTTCCCAAGTGGCTGTCTGGGTCAGAAGGGTGTGGTCTACAGTTGCTAAGATTTCCTTGTGTGTCATGGCGATGTCCTTTCCGTAAATAGAGATTTATTCTATTTGCATGATACAATGAAATGTGATACAAGACAATGGGAAATCAGCTATATATTTTATACCACTTTATACCGGATAACACCACTTCGATCTGGAGGCTGTGTGATTGTGAAGTATGAGAAGAAAAGTTAGTTTTGGACGAAGTGCCGAAAAAATAACTGCCAAAATGCCGAAAAAATATTTGCCAAAATGCCGAAAAAAGGTATGCTTTTAAATAAACAGGAGAAAATATAAATAGATATTACGTGGCAGGAGGCTCGAGTTAAATGAGAAAATATAAAGCAAGAATTGCAGATAAAATATTAGAAAAACGATTGCTTGAAAAAGGCGCTGTTCTGATCGAAGGGGCTAAATGGTGTGGAAAAAAAACAACGGCTGAGCAGATTGCCCGCAGTATTCTTTATATGGCAGATCCGAAAAAAGAACAACAAAATCTGACAATGGCAGAAATCAGTCCAGGGAGACTTTTGAAGGGAAAAAGCCCGCGGTTGATTGATGAATGGCAAATTGCGCCGAAGTTGTGGGATGCTGTCAGATTTGAAGTTGATCACAGAGATGAAATGGGGCAGTTTATTTTAACAGGTTCTGCGGTTCCGGCTTCTTATGAGCATATTCATCATACCGGAACGGGACGTTTCTCGTGGATATTGATGCGTCCGATGAGTTTGTATGAATCTCTGGATTCGACTGGTGAGGTGAGTTTAAAAGTACTTTTTGAGACACCGGAACAGATTGAGGGCGAAAATCCGATTGATTTGAATCAATTGGCCTTTCTGGTGTGTCGCGGTGGCTGGCCCAGGGCAACTGATCTGGAAGGAGAAGTTGCTCTTGAGCAGGCGTTTGACTATTATGATGCAGTTGTGAAATCAGATATCTCTAGAGCTGATGGAATTACAAGAAATCCGGAGCGAGTAAAGCGCCTCATGCGTTCTTATGCCAGAAACCAGGGCTCACAGGCGACAAATATTTTACTTAAGGACGATATTATGGCAAATGATGCGGAATCTCTTGACACAGACACGGTATATTCCTATATCAAGGCATTGCAAAAAATATTTGTAATTGAGGAAATGGAGGCATGGAATCCAAAGCTTCGATCTAAAACAGCAATACGGACTTCGAACACCCGATATTTTGTGGATCCTTCCATTGCAGTTGCCGCTCTGGGATTAGGTCCCCAGGATCTGATCGGGGATCTGAATACATTTGGCTTGTTCTTTGAAACAATGTGTATCCGAGATTTAAGGGTATTTGCGGATGCACTGAATGGGAAAGTATATCACTTTCGGGATAAAACGGGACTGGAATGTGATGCGGTGATTCATTTGAGAAACGGATCTTATGGGTTAATTGAAGTGAAGCTTGGCGGAGATAAGCTGATAGAGGAAGGGGCAGACAATCTTAAGACCTTAAAGGACAAAATTGACATGTCTAAAATGAAAGCCCCCTCTTTTTTGATGGTTCTAATTGGGGTTGGAGACTACGCATACAGGAGGCTGGATGGAGTATATGTAGTTCCGATTGGCTGCCTGAAGGACTGATTGAATGAAGAATGACTAGCCGGGGGCAATGTATGCCGACCTAAATCGTGGTGAAGTGTATGCGTCTGGTGAGCTAAAAAGGAGTTGCTGGTTTTTTTGACATGAAATCCGGCGATTTTAATATCACGCAGTATTTCTTTGTGATAAAATCATAGTGTGAGGGAATAAAAAGTCAAGATAGCAGGAGGAATGATATGCAGTACATCAGTCATTACCGCTCACCTATCGGGAATATATTATTAGCTGCCGATGAGATTGGCTTGACCGGTCTTTGGTTTGAGGGACAAAAATATTTTGCCCTCCATCTGGACAAAGAACATAAGGAAAAAGAAATTCCCATTTTTGAAAAAGTAAAAGAGTGGCTTGATATTTACTTTTCTGGAAAAGAGCCGGACTTTACTGTACCGCTTCATTTTACAGGAACAGACTTTCAAAATGAGGTATGGGAAATCCTCTGTACCATTCCATACGGCCAGACGATTTCCTACGGGGAAATTGCAAAGCAGATCGCCGCTAAAAAGGGGTTGCCGCGTATGTCAGCACAGGCTGTAGGCGGTGCGGTAGGCCACAATGAAATCTCAATCATTGTACCTTGTCACCGTGTCGTGGGGACAAATGGCAGCCTTACCGGATATGCAGGCGGCATAGAGAAAAAAGTGGAACTATTGAAGTTGGAAAACGTGGATATAAAGCAATTTTCTATCCCCAGGAAAGGGACAGCATATGGAATATTTTATAGATATCAATGTTGTGATCAAGAATGAAGAACAGTTTAATTATTGGCTTGGGGTCTTGCCGTTTTATGATAATGTAAAGAAGGAAGGAATTGTGTTGAATGGATGACAGGCAACAGGGATTTTATGGCGACCCAATAATCCTTTGATCCACGGAATCTGGGAGTTGGCAAAGGAGCTAACAAATGCCAGACGGTGTCTGTTAATGACAGGTGTCGGACAAGGAGTAGTTGATCACACAGGAGGGGCTGTTTTGAAAAACTAGCATAAAAAGAACAACCAGGAGAATAATGAACTTAATATCATGACCGCTCTGGCACTAGCGTACCAGAGCGGTCTGCATTTTGCTATTTGAGGTTTAATTTTGCCATAAGCGCTTCCTGAAGGGTTTCGGAAAGAATACTTCAACCATTCCGTAAAAAGCTCTTGACATATGTACGAAATCGGATATAATATAAATGTACGAAATCGGACAAGGAGATGAATATATGCACTATTTACACGCAACGGAATACACGCATTTATCCGGGGGAATCAATTCACTTTACCACGAAATGGCAGTTAAAATGGGACTTTCCGATAGTGTTATGAATATTTTATATGTCATTTGCGAGAAAAAGGGCAGGTGCCTTCAAAGTGAAATCAGCAAGCTAACCGGTATTAGCCGTCAGACAATAAATTCTGCGATTCGTAATTTAAAGAAAGACGGAATCGTATATCTGGAACAAGGTCATGGACGAAATACCATTGTTTGCTTAACTGAAAAGGGGAAGAAAATTTCAGAAGAAAAAATATTTCCCATATTTGAAATTGAAAATAAAATTTGGAATGAATGGACAGCCGAAGAACAGCAGCAATATCTGATGCTTACACAAAAATACCGTGACGGATTGCAAAAATATGTAAATCTGTTTTTTGATACAGCGCTGCCCTTAAAGGAGTAGTTATGAATCGAGAGAATAAGCGAAAACAATTTGAAAAAGGTTATTATAAAACACATAGCTGTAAAGACAGCTTTACTTGTAAAGTATGCGGCAGACTTGTGGTATCTGCCGGGGCGGGAAGTGACCACAGAAACCATTGCCCCAACTGCCTGAGCAGCTTACATTTGGATATTGAACCGGGAGACAGAGAAGCTGATTGCGGAGGTATTATGGATCCGGTGGGAGTATGGGTTAGAAAGAATGGGGAGTGGGCCATCATCCATCGTTGCCGCAGATGTGGACATTTAAGCTCCAATCGTGTGGCGGCAGATGATAATCCTATGAAATTGATGTCGATTGCAATGAAACCACTTTCCCAACCGCCTTTTCCATTAGAAAAAATTGAAGAAATGACGGCACTAATGGGTGGCGATGGACAGATGTATGCAAAATAGCAAAGCCAGTACCAATGCAGGAGGATATGTTTGCTTCATGGCGTATTTTAAAAATAAGAAAGCCCTTGAAAACCAGTGTTTTCAAGGGCTTTTTGAAGAAATAAAAAATGCGGAGAAAGGGACTTGAACCCTCACAGGATTGCTCCCACTAGAACCTGAATCTAGCGCGTCTGCCATTCCGCCATCTCCGCTCGCAAGGAATATATTATCACAAAAGAAGGCGTTTGGCAAATACTTTTTTCAGGTTTTTGCAAATTTTTTTCCGGATTTCCTATTTTCGCACTTCAATACCGTTGACTTCCAGATGGTCGTCCACGGCGATCACCAGGCAGCGGCGGCCGTCGATCTCGCGGATCTCCACCAGGTCGGAGCGTTCCGGGTTGACTTTCACGATCACGTCCGGGGTCTCCACCTGGAAGCTGCGCACGCTGGCGATGTTGGAGGCCAGAAGGGTATTCTTTTCCCCCACGGTCTCTTCAAATTCCCGGTCGAAGGAAGCAAGCTTCTCTTCCGGCGCGCCGCTTCGCTCCAGAAGCCGCCGGACGTCCGGGCGGGACAATTCCAGAGGTTCCGGGGTTTCCTTGGCTTCCTCCAGCATTTCGTTAAGGTTCTCGTGGATATTGCGGACTACTTCATAGTCGCAGTCCTCTCCCAGGGTTTCGCTGATCACAGACTGGAAGGTGGTCTTCTGGTCTTTGGCGGTCAGGGGGACGGCGCTTCCCAGCACATTGGTGATGAAGCCGGGCTGCAGTTCTTCCGGCTTCTTGGAATAATACAGTACCTGATGGATGTTGGAGGCGCGGTCCTGGAAGGCGGGGAAGAGGAAGCCCTTGACGGGATCGTCCACCAGCCAGTCCCGGATCCGGTCTTCAATACTGTTGGTCTGGGCGTTGTAGCTTAAGCCGGCCTTGCTTAAGTTGACTGGGCAGATGCTGCACAGGATGTGCTCGTAGACGGTATCCGAGGCGTCGAACATCTCCAGGCCGTCGGAGGCCTTGCCGGGCACATCGTACACGGCGTGGATCAGGATGATGAAATAGTTCTCGGCGTAGTCGTAGTTCTCAATTACTTTGTCGTAGAATTCCTCGGTCAGAAGATCATCTTCCAGCCGGCTGTCCCGCAGCTTCAGGAGGAATTCCTGGGTGCCGCCCGGTACTTCCTGTTCCAGGGGGAATTCCATATTGATCAGATTTTTGCCCAGGGTCCCGGACAGGGTGTGTCGAAAAATGTCGAAATACTTGAAGGCTTCCTCTTCCGGAAGGGACAGGAAGGCCTTCTTGAACTCCATTTTCTTTTCCTTTTCATGATCCACGTAACAGCCGCAGATGCGGGTGATGGCGCAGTTGTCCGGGGAGAACTGGCGGCGGATCTCTAATACTTCTTTCTTATTCATAGGATATCCTTTCTGCTGTATTTTCAGGGTAAGATTCAGTATAACAAAAATGGAATAAAGACACAACATCTCAAGAAGACGTTAAATTGTTCCACTTTTCGTTGTAAAGTGTGTCAAATCCAGCTATAATGGGTTTAGATACCTGTCAAAAATAAGAAAAGAGAGGAAAAAAACATGGGAAACATATTTGACATTCTTGGGCCGGTAATGGTAGGCCCGTCCAGTTCCCACACGGCAGGGGCCGTGCGCATCGGACTGATCGCCAGACAGCTTTTTGGCAGGAGACCGGACAAGGCGACTGTCTATCTGCACGGTTCTTTCGCGGATACGGGGAAGGGACATGGAACTGACAAAGCGCTGATCGCCGGGCTTCTGGGGATGAAGCCGGATGATCTGCGGATCCCGGACAGCTTCCAGATCGCGAAGGAAGAGGGCATGGAATTCACCATTTCGCCGAAAGACATGCGGGACGCCCACCCCAATACCGCGCAGATCATCATGGAGAAGGAAGGCGTAAAGCCCATGAAGATCCAGGCGTTCTCCATCGGCGGCGGCCGGATCCGGGTCAGCAAGATGGACGATATCGACGTGAACTTCAGCGGCGAGAGCAATACGCTGATCGTGCGCAATGAGGACCGGCCGGGGCGGATCACGGAGGTTTCCACGGCGCTTAGCAAGGAGAATATCAATATCGCCACCATGCAGGTGTTCCGGGACAAGCGGGGCGGCATGGCAGTGATGGTGCTGGAGATCGACCAGCCGGTATCGGAGGCTGCGATCAAAGAGCTGGAGAGCAAGGACGGGATCCTGAAGGTGACCTTCCTGAATGTAAACGGATAATCGAGAGAAGTGGAGGATATAGAGTCGTATGTCATATCAATCAATGGAAGAGGCGTATGCCAGATGTGAGCGGGACGGGATTCCATTCTGGAAGGCCGTACAGCTGGAGGACGCTGAGGAAAGAGACGTGGCTTTGGAAGATTCCTGGAAGGAAATGAAGGGAATGTGGCAGGCTATGCTGGACGGACTGGACAATTATGATCCCGATCTGGTATCCAGAAGCGGCCTGGTAGGAAAAGAAGGCGGCCTGATGGAGGAGTATCAGAAGGCCGGCGACACCCTGTGCGGAGATTTTATGGCCAAGGTAATGACCAACGCCCTGAAGATGGGCTGCAACAATGCCTGTATGAAGCGGATCGTGGCAGCGCCCACAGCGGGGGCCTGCGGTGTGCTTCCGGCGGTGCTTGTTACCTATTATAAAGAATATCAGGTTCCGGAGGAAAAGATGATCGAGGCCATGTACGTGGCGGCGGGGATCGGACAGATCATCGCCAACCGGGCGTATCTGGCGGGAGCGTCCGGCGGCTGCCAGGCGGAGATCGGTTCCGGTTCCGGGATGGCCGCGGGAGCCATCTGCTATGTGAGAGGGGGAAGCCCCCAGCAGATCGGCCATGCCTGCGCCATGGCGCTTAAGAACCTGATGGGACTGGTCTGTGATCCGGTGGGCGGCCTGGTGGAGGTGCCCTGTGTGAAGAGAAATGTAGGCGGCGCCGTGAACGCGCTGGCTGCGGCGGATATGGCTCTTGCCGGGATCACCAGCAAGATCCCGGTGGACCAGGTGATCGACGCCATGAAGGAAGTGGGAGATAAGATGGATCTTACCCTGAAGGAGACCGGCAAGGGCGGCGTGGCTGCCACCGAGGAGGCCCTCAAGGTCCTGGAGCGGCTGGATATGTAACGCTTACATAGAGAAGGAAGAGAACGCTTCGGCGTTCTTTTCTTTTTGGAAATTTTTCGGCAAAAATATCTCTTGACATAGGCATATATCCGATATATACTTTGAGAGTCAAAATAATTGACAACCAAAATATACGCAGAAAAGTCAGGAGAGGCAAGATGGCTGGAATCATATGCGGAACCGGGTCTTACATACCGGAATATACAATGGACAACAATGATATCGCCAGGCTGGTGGAGACCAGCGACGAGTGGATCCGGGAGCGCACAGGCGTGGTGAAGCGCCACATCATCCGGGATGAGACTACTGTATCCATGGCAAGTGAAGCCGGACGGAGAGCCCTTGAGAACGGGGGCGTGTCGCCGGAGGAGGTTGACCTTATCCTGGTGGCCACCATTTCTTCCAACGTGGTCCTGCCGGGGACGGCCTGCCTGGTCCAGAAGGAGCTGGGAGCGGTGAACGCGGTATGCTTTGACGTCGGAGGGGCTGCCTGCACCGGATTCGTGCTGGCCTACAATACGGCGGAGGCCTATCTGGAGAGCGGGATATACCGGACGGCCCTGGTGATCGGAAGCGAGAGCCTTTCCTGCATTACAAACTGGAAGGACCGGGGGACCTGTATCCTCTTTGGCGACGGGGCGGGAGCCGCCGTGGTGCGAAGGGATGAGAGAAAGCTCTACCTGCCTGCGGCCCACACGGACGGAGCCAGGGGAGAGGCCCTTACCTGCCAGAGCCGCTGCGAGGCCAACGGCCTGACCAGGGAGATGGACCCGGAGGCCATGGTGGATGAAGCCCATTTCATGCAGATGGACGGCCAGGCGGTGTTCAAGTTCGCGGTCAAGCGGGTGCCGGAGGTGATCCGGGAGGTGCTGGAGCGCAACCACCTGGAGGCTAAGGACATTGATTACTACATTGTCCATCAGGCCAACAAGCGGATCATTGAATCCGTGGCAAAGCGGCTGGGAGAGCCGGTGGAGAAATTCCCCATGAACCTGCAGGAATACGGCAACACTTCCTCGGCCAGCATTCCCATCCTTTTGGATGAGCTGAACCGGGCCGGGACATTAAAAAGCGGCCAGCGACTGGTGCTGGCGGGATTTGGCGCAGGGCTTACCTGGGGCGCCAACATCATTGACTGGAGATAAACCAGAGAAGCCAAAAGGTTTCCGGTTTATATATAATCAAAAAAGAAGTAAGATCAAAAGGAGAGAAAGAAATGTTAGAGCAGATCAAAGAACTGGTAGCAGACAAACTGGGAGCAGACGCAGAGGCGATCACAGAAAAGACCAGCTTCAAGGAAGACCTGGGAGCAGATTCCCTGGACCTTTTCGAACTGGTGATGGGACTGGAAGACGAATTTGGCATCGAGATCCCTACCGATGATCTGGAGCAGATCACCACAGTAGGCGATGTGATCAACTATATCAACGAGCACAAATAAGAAAAGAAGAAGCGGGGTTATAGATATGCAGACAGAAGTGACCAGATTATTAGGAATCCAATATCCCATCATCCAGGGCGGAATGGCCTGGGTGGCGGAGTATCACCTGGCGGCAGGCGTTTCCAACGCAGGCGGCCTGGGCCTTATCGGAGCGGCCAGCGCACCGGCAGAGTGGGTGAGAGAGCAGATCCGGGAAGCCCGAAAGCTGACGGATAAGCCCTTTGGCGTCAACATCATGCTGATGAGTCCCTACGCGGACCAGGTGGCGAAGGTAGTGGCCGAGGAAGGCGTGAAGGTTGTGACCACAGGAGCCGGGAATCCGGAGAAATATATGGAAATGTGGAAGGCAGCCGGCGTGAAGGTGATCCCGGTGGTCGCTTCTGTAGCCCTTGCAAGAAGGATGGAGCGCTGCGGCGCGGACGCGGTTGTGGCGGAAGGCTGCGAGGCCGGAGGCCATATTGGTGAGAATACCACCATGGTACTGGTTCCCCAGATCGTGGACGCAGTGAATATCCCGGTGATCGCTGCCGGAGGCATTGCGGACGGCAGAGGGATCGCGGCGGCGTTCATGCTGGGCGCCAGCGGGGTTCAGATGGGAACCCATTTCGTAGTGACGGATGAGTCACAGGTACATGAGAATTACAAAGACAGGATCATCAAGGCGAAGGATATTGACTCCCGGGTAACGGGAAGGACCACCGGCCATCCGGTGCGGGCCCTCCGCAATGAGATGACCAGGAAATATCTGGAATTGGAAAATCAGGGTGCAAGCTTTGAAGAACTGGAGCAGCTGACGCTGGGCGGCTTAAGAAGAGCCGTGGTAGACGGAGACGTGAAGAACGGAAGCGTTATGGCGGGACAGATCGCAGGCATGGTCAAAGAGAGAATGTCCTGCAAGGATCTGATCGGGAAGCTGGTCCGGGAGACCGATGAGCTGATAGGAGGAAAAGGATTCTATGAGTAAGATTGCTTTTATCTACCCGGGACAGGGGGCGCAGAAAGCCGGAATGGGCAGGGACTTCTACGAGAACAGCCCGCTGGCGGCAAAACTCTATGACCAGGCCTCCCAGGCGCTGGGGCTGGATATGAAGGCGCTGTGCTTTGAGGAAAATGAGAAGCTTGACCTTACTGAATATACACAGGCGGCGCTGGTCACCACCTGCCTTGCCATGACGGCAGTTTTAAAAGAGCAGGGGATCACGCCGGACATTACCGCAGGCTTAAGCCTGGGAGAATACGCTGCCATCGCGGCGGCCGGGGGGATGGATCCCATGGACGCCATCCGTCTGGTGCGGAAAAGAGGAATCCTGATGCAGAACACGGTTCCTGCAGGAGTGGGAGCCATGTGCGCGGTGATGGCCCTTGACGCGGCCAGGATCGAAGAGGTCCTGGAGGGAATGGCGGATGTGACCATCGCCAACTACAACTGTCCGGGGCAGATCGTGATCACAGGCAGGACAGAAAATGTAGAGGAAGCGGCGGAAAAACTCCGGGAAGCCGGGGCAAAGCGGACCATCATGCTGAATGTGAGCGGCCCCTTCCACTCTCCTTTGCTTAAGGCGGCCGGGGAGGAACTGGCAGAAGAACTGGAGAAAGTAACCCTTCATCCCCTTGCGGTTCCCTATGTCACCAACGTGACAGCCGGAACGGTGGAGGATATTGGGAAGACCCGGGAACTTCTGGCAGAGCAGGTCAGCTCTCCGGTGCGCTGGATGCAGAGCATGGAGGCCATGATCGCCGACGGGGTGGATACCTTCGTGGAGATCGGGCCCGGGAAAACCCTGGCCGGCTTCTTAAAGAAGATCAGCCGGGACGTGACCGTCTATAATGTAGGAACCTGGGAAGACGTGGAGAAGGTGAAAGGAGCATTATGTTAGCAGGAAAGATCGCAGTCGTAACCGGAGCCTCCAGAGGGATCGGCAGAGCCATCGCCATCCGTCTGGCAGGAGAAGGAGCGACGGTAGTTATCAATTACAATGGTTCAAAGGAAAAGGCAGAGGAAGTAAAGCAGGAGATCGAAGGAGCCGGCGGGAAAGCGGCGGTATGCCAGTGCAATGTGGCGGATTTCGATCAGTGCCAGGCATTCATCCAGAAGGTGATCGATGAGTTTGGGCGGATCGACATCCTGGTGAACAACGCAGGGATCACCAGGGACGGACTTCTGATGAAGATGTCGGAGGAAGATTTCGATCAGGTGATCGAGACCAATCTGAAGGGAGCCTTCCACACCATCCGGTTTGCCTCCCGTCAGATGCTGCGGCAGAAAAGCGGCAGGATCATCAATCTGTCCTCTGTCGTAGGGGTGACAGGAAATGCAGGCCAGGCCAATTACGCGGCCTCTAAGGCAGGAGTCATCGGACTGACTAAATCCGCGGCCAGAGAGCTGGCCTCCCGGGGGATCACCGTGAATGCCATTGCCCCCGGATTTATCGAGACAGATATGACCAGCGTGCTGTCTGAGAAGGTGAAGGAAGGCGCGGCGGCGGGGATCCCGCTGGGAGCCTTTGGAAAGCCGGAGGACGTGGCGGCGGCAGCGGCATTTCTTGCCTCTGACGAAGCAGGATACATCACCGGCCAGGTACTTCATGTAGACGGCGGAATGGTAATGTAAATCTAGGGTAGGACAAGAAGGAGACGAGGATATGAAAAGAAGGGTCGTAGTGACAGGACTGGGGGCGGTGACGCCCATCGGAAATACAGTAGAAGAGTTCTGGGCCGGTATCCGGGCAGGAAAAGTGGGGATCGGGGAGATCACCAGATTTGACACCACCGATTACAAGGTTAAGGTTGCGGCGGAAGTCAAAGATTTCGTGGCAAAAGAGCGGATGGACTTCAAGGCCGCCCGCCGGATGGAACCATTTTCCCAGTACGCGGTAGCCGCGGCGCTGGAGGCTTATGAGGATTCCGGGCTGGATATCAGCAAGGAAGATCCCTTCCGTGCAGGCGTGATCGTCGGTTCCGGCATCGGAAGCCTGCAGGAAGTGGAGCGGGAGTATGAGAAGATCCTGTCCAGAGGACCTTCCAGAGTCAATCCTCTGATGGTGCCGCTGATGATCTCCAACATGGCGGCGGGAAATATCTCCATCCAGCTGGGATTCAAGGGAAAATGTACCAGCGTGGTGACCGCTTGCGCCACCGGCACCAACTGTATCGGAGACGCCCTGCGGGCCATCCAGTATGGGGACGCGGACATTATGCTGGCAGGCGGGACCGAGAGCTGTATCTGCCCGACCGGAGTGGCGGGATTCACCAGCCTGACGGCTTTGTCCACCAGTACCGATCCCATGCGGGCTTCCATTCCATTTGACAAGGACCGGAACGGCTTCGTCCTGGGCGAGGGGGCCGGCGTGGTCATCCTGGAGGAGCTGGAACATGCGAAGAACCGGGGGGCGAAGATCTACGCAGAGCTGTGCGGATACGGAGCCACCGGGGACGCTTATCACATCACTTCTCCGGCGGAAGACGGAAGCGGGGCGGCCAAAGCCATGACCCTTGCCATGGAAGAAGGAGGAGTCACCCCGGCGGAAGTGGATTACATCAACGCCCACGGGACCAGCACCCATCACAACGACCTTTTCGAGACCCGGGCCATCAAGGCGGCTTTTGGCGAAGCGGCCGGGGACGTGGTCATCAACTCTACCAAGTCCATGATCGGCCATCTTCTGGGAGCGGCCGGCGGCGTGGAGTTTATCACCTGTGTGAAGACCATCCAGGACGGGTTCATCCATCAGACCATGGGGACTAAAGAGGCGGACGAAGAGTGCGATCTTAATTACGCCATCGGCGCTCCGGTGGAGAAGGAAGTCCGCTGCGCGCTGACTAATTCCCTGGGATTCGGCGGACACAACGCCACGCTGCTTTTGAAGAAATATGAAGGGTAGGAAGAGGATATGGAATTTGAAAATCTGATAAAACTGATCGACACCGTGTCCGCCTCAGAGCTGACCGGATTCAAATATGAGGAAAAAGGGCTGAAGCTTCAGATGAGTAAGGGAGACGGGGAAGTAAAGGTGGTAGCCGCACCTGCTGCGCCGCTGCCGGCAGCGCCCCTTCCGGCAGGACCTGCGCCAGTACCTGTGGCGGAAGCGCCTGCGCCTCTTAAGGAGGAGACAGAAGAGGCCGCAAAGCCGGGCAAGGTAGTGGAATCTCCCCTGGTGGGAACCTTCTACGCAGCTCCCGCAGAAGACGCGGAGCCCTTTGTAACCGTAGGGAGCGCCGTGAAGAAAGGACAGACCCTGGCTATTGTAGAAGCCATGAAGCTGATGAACGAGATCGAGAGCGATTACGACGGCACCGTCGCGGAGATCCTGGTGGAAAACGGCCAGCCGGTAGAGTACGGCCAGCCCCTTTTCCGGATTTGTTAGAGGAGGTAGTGTGATGAACCATTTAGACATCAATCAGATCAAAGAGATCATTCCCCACAGACATCCCTTCCTGCTGATCGATTACATCGAGGATTACGAGCCGGGACAGTTCGCGGTGGGATACAAATGCGTCAGCTACCGGGAAGAATTCTTCGCAGGACATTTCCCGCAGGAGCCGGTAATGCCGGGCGTGCTGACGGTGGAGGCGCTGGCCCAGGTGGGCGCGGTGGCCATCTTAAGCGTAGAGGAAAACAAGGGCAAGATCGCCTATTTTGGCGGGATCAATAAATGTAAATTCAAAGGAAAGATCGTGCCGGGCGACAAGGTGCGCCTGGAGACCAGGATCATCAAGCAGAAAGGGCCGGTTGGCGTTGGCGAGGCAATCGCCAGCGTGGACGGCAAGACCGTGGTCAGCGCGGAACTGACCTTTATGGTGGGATAGGTGACAGATATGATCAAGAAAGTTTTAATTGCCAACCGGGGCGAGATCGCGGTGCGGATCATAAGAGCCTGCCGGGAGATGGGCATCGAGACGGTGGCCGTCTACTCGGAGGCGGACCGGGAGGCGCTTCACACCAAGCTGGCGGACGAGGCGGTCTGTATCGGGCCGGCGCCCTCCAGCGAGAGTTATCTGAGCATGGACCGGATCATCAGCGCCACCATCATCACCGGCGCGGACGCCATCCATCCGGGATTTGGATTCCTCTCGGAGAACAGCAAATTTGCGGAGCTGTGCGAGCAGTGCAACATTACCTTTATCGGGCCCAAGTCCCAGGTGATCGCCCGGCTTGGAAACAAGCAGGAGGCGAGAAATACCATGATGGCGGCGGGCGTCCCGGTGATCCCGGGCAGCAAGGAGGCCATCTATGATGTGGAGACGGGAGCGAAGATCGCAGAGGAGATCGGCTATCCGGTGATCATCAAGGCGGCCCTTGGCGGCGGCGGCAAGGGAATGCGGGTGGCCCAGACGCCGGAGGAATTCGAGGCCAGTTTCCAGACGGCCCAGAAGGAATCTCAGATGGCCTTCGGGGACAATACCATGTATATCGAGCATTTTGTCCAGCACCCGAGGCACATCGAGTTCCAGATCCTGGCGGATTCTTATGGAAATGTGATCCATCTGGGAGAGCGGGACTGCTCCATCCAGAGGAACCACCAGAAGATGATCGAGGAGGCCCCCTCCATCGCCCTGAGCGATGAGCTGCGCCAGCGGATGGGAGAGGCGGCGGTCCGGGCGGCGAAAGCAGCCGGATACGAGAACGCCGGGACCATCGAGTTCCTGCTGGAGAAGAACGGGAATTTCTATTTTATGGAAATGAATACCCGGATCCAGGTGGAGCACCCGGTAACCGAGTGGGTGACCGGCATTGACCTGGTGAAGGAACAGATCCGTATCGCTTCCGGCAAGAAGCTTTCCTATACCCAGGATCAGGTACATCTCAGCGGCCATGCTATCGAGTGCCGGATCAACGCGGAGAACCCGGCCAAAGGCTTCCGGCCTTCCCCGGGGACCATCCAGGATATGTACCTGCCGGGCGGGAAGGGGATCCGGATCGATTCCGCCATTTACAGCGGCTATACCATCCCTCCCTACTATGACTCCATGGTGGCAAAACTGATCGTGTGGGCCAGGAACCGTAAGGAGGCGATCCGCAAGATGCAGAGCGCCCTGGGCGAGGTGATCATCGAGGGCATCGACACCAACGTGGATTATCAGTATGAGATCGTAAACCATCCGGATTTTATCTCCGGGGACATTGATATTGAGTTTATTGAGAAAATGCAAGGGTGACGCATAGATGAAGTTAGATAATGTGTTTAAGAAAACCAGGCTTTCTTCCGCAAGGAAGGCGTATATCTCCCTGGGAGGGACCAGGCCGGAAGTGCCGGAAGGACTTCTGCGAAAATGTAATAAATGCGGCGGCGCTATCATCGCCGAGGATGTGAAGAAGGGGTATTATATCTGCCCCAAGTGCGGCGGATATTTCCGGGTCCACGCATACCGCCGGATCGAGATGGTGACCGACGAGGGCACCTTCGAAGAGTGGGACAAGGGCCTGACCACCAAGAATCCCCTTCATTACAAGGGATATGAGGAGAAGCTGGAAGGGCTTCAGAAGAAGTACGGCCTGGACGAGGCGGTGATCACCGGCAAAGCCCGGATCGACGGGACGGAAGTTGCCATCGGCGTCTGCGACGGACGTTTTCTGATGGCCAGCATGGGCCAGGTGGTAGGCGAGAAGGTGGCAAGGGCGGCCGAGCGGGCCACAGAAGAAGGCCTGCCGCTGATCCTGTTCGCCTGCTCCGGCGGGGCCCGGATGCAGGAGGGGATCGTCTCTCTTATGCAGATGGCTAAGACTTCCGCGGCACTGAAGCGCCACAGTGACGCCGGGCTTCTCTACATCAGCGTGCTTACCGACCCCACCACCGGCGGAGTGACGGCAAGCTTCGCCATGCTGGGGGATGTGATCCTGGCAGAGCCAAAGGCGCTGATCGGGTTTGCCGGGCCAAGGGTTATCGAGCAGACCCTTGGCCAGAAGCTGCCCAAGGGCTTTCAGCGGTCAGAATTCCTGCTGGAGCACGGCTTTATCGACGCCATTGTGGAGCGTCCCCAGTTGAAGGAAACCCTGTCCCGGATCCTGAAGCTCCATGAGAAGGAAGGTCAGGAAACGAGAGGGGCAGAACCTTCTGGAAACGAGCCTCCTTCTGAGAGCAGCACATTTTCCGGCGAGGGCGTTCAGGTCCACAACCAGGTGGCCAGAGCCTGGGACCGGGTGGAGATCTCCCGGATGAAGGACCGGCCGGTGGGAAGCGACTACATCGGCGCGCTTTTTACAGATTTCACAGAACTTCACGGCGACCGGTACTTTGCCGACGACAAGGCCATTATCGGAGGGATCGCCCGGTTCCACGGGAAGCCGGTGACGGTGATCGTCCAGGCCAAGGGGACCAACACCAGGGAAAATATCGAGCGCAACTTTGGAATGCCTTCCCCGGACGGCTACCGCAAGGCGCTGCGGCTGATGAAGCAGGCGGAGAAATTTGGCCGGCCGGTGATCTGCTTCGTAGACACGCCGGGGGCTTTCTGCGGGCTGGAGGCAGAGGAGCGGGGGCAGGGAGAGGCCATCGCAAGGAACATTTACGAGATGTCCGGCCTTACCGTTCCGGTGCTCTCCATTATCATTGGAGAGGGAGGCAGCGGCGGCGCTCTTGCCATGGCTACGGCGGACCAGGTGTGGATGCTGGAGAATTCCATTTATTCCATCCTGTCTCCGGAAGGGTTTGCCAGCATTCTCTGGAAGGACAGTTCCCGGGCGAAGGAGGCTGCGGAAGTGATGCGGCTTACAGCCCAGGATCTGTATGAGATGGGGATGGTGGAGAAAGTATTTCCCGAGCCGGCCCACTACACCGTTCAGAACCTGCGGGAAGTGACCGGCCCCATGGAACAGGAGATCGAGAGATTCCTGGAAGAGTCGGCGCATTTCACCGGAGAGGAACTGGCAGCGCGGCGGTATGACCGGTTCCGGAACATGTAGGAGAGAAAAGGATGGAGATCAAACCACTGAAAATGGGAGAGATAGAGGCAAGGATCCCGCTCATCCAGGGAGGGATGGGCGTCGGGATCAGCCTTGGCGGTCTGGCCGGGGCGGTTGCGAAGGAGGGCGGCATAGGGATCATCTCTGCCGCCCAGATTGGTTACCGGGAGCCGGATTTTGACCGGAATCCAAAGGAGGCCAACTTAAGGGCTATCCGGAAGGAATATGAGAAGGCCCGGAGCATTGCCCCCGACGGGGTGATCGGGTTCAATATCATGGTGGCCATGCGCCATTACGAGGAGTATGTGCAGGCGGCTGCGGACGCCGGGGCGGATCTTATCATCTCCGGCGCCGGGGTGCCCACAGATCTTCCCAGGATGGTGGGAGACCGGCAGGTGAAGCTTGCCCCCATTGTTTCCACGGAGAAGTCGGCGCGGCTCATTTTAAAGTACTGGAAGCGTAAATATGACCGGCTGCCGGACCTTCTGGTGATCGAAGGGCCCGGGGCAGGGGGCCATCTGGGATTTACCAGAGACCAGCTTGCGGCTTACGGGTACGGGGAAGCCGGGGATGGCTGCGGGGCTGGTTGTGAGGGCGGATACGCAGATGAGGTGACGCGGATCCTGGCTGCAGTCCGGGAGTATGAGGATGAGGGCGGCAGAAAGATCCCGGTGGCTCTTGCAGGCGGCATTTCCGGAAGGGAAGAGGCGGCCCGGGCATTTGCCCTGGGGGCGGACGCCATCCAGGTGGCCAGCCGGTTTGTCACCACTTATGAGTGCGACGCGGATCTTCGTTACAAGGAGGCCTATCTGAAGGCGGGCAAAGAGGATGTGATCCTGGTGAAAAGCCCGGTGGGCATGCCGGGGAGAGCCATCCGGAATCCATTTATGGAACGGGTGATGAGAGGAGAGCGGATCCCCCACACTCCCTGCCACGGATGTCTGCACAAATGTGATCCGGCCAACATTCCCTATTGTATCACAGACGCTCTGATCAGCGCGGCAAAGGGGGATGTGGAGAACGCCCTTCTCTTCTGCGGGGCGGACGCCTGGAAGGCGGAGCGGCTGGAGACGGTGAAAGAAGTGATTGATTCTCTCCTGCCGGAAAGCGTATAATAAGACTGTAAGATCAAACGGGAGATAAAAAGGACGGCAGATTATGGATGAGGCGTACAAGGCGATCAACGATGTTCTGGTCAATCTGATCAATGAGATCTGGGAACTGGAAGAGAAGGCGATCATCACGGAAGAATTCAAGGACCTGACCAACAATGACATGCATGTCATCGAGGCCATCGGCCTGGGGGAGGGCAGGAACATGTCCTCCATCGCGAAAAAATTGAATATCACCGTGGGAACGCTGACTACGGCGGTGAACAGCCTGGTGAACAAGAAATATGCGGTGCGCCGCAGAAGCGAGGAAGACCGCCGGGTAGTCTTCGTCAGCCTGACGGAGAAAGGCGAGCGGGCCTACCGTCACCACGAGGATTACCACCGGCAGATGACCCGGGCCATCCTGGAGAAGCTGGAAGCGGAGGAACTTCCCGTTTTGGTCAAGACGTTGGATGCGCTGACAGAGTTTTTCACCGGCTACAGCCAGAAAGACGCGGGAAAGAGCGCCTCTTAGAGAAGGCGGCGTGTCTGTTTGGCGGACCGGGTGTGTGATGGGAGGAATGCCTTATGTATGAGGAAGAAGCGGCGAAACTGCAGAAGATCATCGATGACAGCGAGAGGATCGTGTTCTTTGGCGGGGCGGGAGTGTCCACGGAGAGCGGGATCCCGGATTTCCGGAGCGCGGACGGGATCTACCACCAGAAGTACCGGTACTCGCCGGAAGAGATCGTAAGCCACAGCTTCTTTGTGCGGGACACCGAGGCTTTCTACGAATTCTATAAAAGTAAGATGATGTTCCTGGACGCAAAGCCCAATGCGGCCCATGAGAAGCTGGCCCAGCTTGAGAAGGCCGGGAAGCTTCTGGCGGTGATCACCCAGAATATCGACGGGCTTCATCAGGCGGCGGGCAGTAAGGAAGTCTACGAGATCCACGGCAGTATCCTGCGCAATTACTGCCAGCGCTGTGGGAAATTTTACGACGCGGCTTATGTAAAGAACGCTCCCGGAGTCCCCCGGTGCGAATGCGGCGGCGTGATCAAGCCGGATGTGGTGCTGTACGAAGAAAGCCTGGACTCCGGGCTGATCCGCAAGAGCATTGAGGCCATCAGCCAGGCAGACACCCTGATCATCGGCGGCACCTCCCTGGTGGTGTA
>UMJJ01068660.1_pt1 | contig 35132 bp, 30 predicted proteins | sample 1966051 | NCBI WGS metagenome assembly UMJJ01 (sample SAMEA4836147, study PRJEB28245) | human gut metagenome | biome: gut microbiome; material: fecal sample | place: Denmark | collected 2008
AAAGGGAGCTTGCTATTACTACGGAAATGACAGAGCTTTTTACGCATATAGGAAATGCTCCTATTGCCGAAATTGCTACTATTATGCTTTCTTTAAAGAAATTGGAGAGTAATTTAACTCTTTCTGCGAAAGAGTTATTGGATATTTCTGCTATTTTAAAACTTGCTAGAATATTAAAAACCTATTTCTTTTATGAAGAAGACGAAAAAATGCAAACTACTTTTCCTTATCTTTACCCGTATTTTTCTTCTTTGTACACCAACCAAGGCATAGAACATCGCATTTTTGTTAGTATTTTAGATGAAGATACCATTTCGGATGATGCTTCTCCTGCTTTAAAAGCAATTCGTACTAATATTAGGAAGGCGGAAACGGAAATTAAAGAAAAGCTAAGTGGTATGATTCATTCTGCAAGTTTTTCTAAGTATTTGCAAGAGCCTGTTGTTACCATTCGTAGTGACCGTTTTGTTCTTCCTGTAAAAGAAGAGTACCGCTCTATGGTAAAGGGATTTATTCATGATATGTCTGCTAGTGGTTCTACGGTATTTATGGAACCTACTTCTGTTTTTGAGTTAAATAATAAAATTGCGAGTTTAAAAGTAGAAGAAAATATAGAAATAGGAAAAATTTTAGAAGAATTATCCCTTTTATTTGTTCCTATTTTAGCAGAAATAAAGCAAAATGTTGAGACCATTGGAAAATTAGACCTATATTCTGCCAAAGCCTTATATGCAAAAGAATTGCAGGCAACTAGCCCTACCCTTTCTACCACCAAAGAAATTGTGCTAAAAAAAGCAAGACATCCTTTGCTTGCAAAAGATACGGTTGTTCCTATTGATATTGCACTTGGAAAAGATTATCGCTGTTTGGTAATTACCGGTCCTAACACTGGTGGTAAAACAGTTACCCTAAAAACCGTTGGTCTTCTTTGCTTAATGGCTTGCGCAGGATTACACATTCCTGCAAACGAAGGAAGTAGTATTTATGTATTTGACCGCATTTTTGCCGATATTGGGGATGAACAAAGTATTGAAGCATCCCTTAGTACCTTTTCTTCTCATATGGTGAATATTACAAGTATTGTAAAGGAAGCTACCTCAAACAGCCTTGTATTATTAGATGAACTAGGTTCTGGTACAGACCCACAAGAAGGAAGTAGTCTTGCTATTAGCATTTTAGACTATTTGTTTCAAAAAGGAGCCTTGCTTCTTGCTACTACCCATTATCCAGAAATGAAACACTATGCACTTGTTACCAAAGGCTTTGAAAACGCAAGCTGTGAGTTTGATATAGAAAAACTAAAACCTACTTATAAATTACTTATTGGAATTCCTGGTAAGAGCAATGCTTTTGCTATTAGTAAGAGATTAGGGTTATTAAATGAAATTTTAGAAAATGCCAAACAATATTTAACACCAGATTCTATTTCTATAGAAGAACTGCTAAAAGAAATTTATGATAATAAATTAAAAATAGAAAAAGAAAAGGAAGAAATAGAAAAAAATAAAACACAGATTGAAAATTTACGTAAGTCGCTAGAAAAAGAAGATGCTAGAGTAAAAGAAAAAGAGCAAGCTATTTTAGAAAAAGCCAAAGAACAAGCAAGGGATATGTTGCAATCTGCCAAGAAAACGGTAGCAGAATCTATTAAAGAATTAAACTCTATTACTATAGATTCGGAGGCTTCTAAAAAAGCAAATCAGATTCGAAACACACTAAATGAAAGTATGAAAAACATACACCCACAAGTTACCTCTTCTGCCTCTTATGTAACTTCTTTAACCAAACAAGAAATACAAGTAGGAATGATGGTTTCTATTCCTCATTTAAAACAAACGGGAACCATTCTTTCTCTTCCTAATAAAGAGGAACAAGTAACTATGCAAATAGGAAATATGAAAATGCAACTACCTTTGCAGGCACTTACAAAATTGGATAAACCAATTAAAAAAGAAAGTACTTCTGCTTCTGCTAAGGCAAATTCTTCTTTCTTAAAATCCAAAACAGCAACTTCTGAAATTAACGTTATTGGACTTACTGTAGAAGAAGCTACCTTGGTAGTAGATAAATTTTTAGACGATGCGGCACTTTCTCATCTAAGTACAGTACGTATTGTACACGGAAAAGGAACAGGCGCTTTAAGAACTGGAATACATCAGTTTTTAAAAAGACATCCTCATGTAGCCTCCTACCGCATTGGTAGTTTTGGCGAAGGAGAAATGGGTGTAACTATTGTAGAAATCAAATAAAGGCTGTACCAATTGTAAAAACAATTGTGTACCTGTGGTACAGCCACCACTTTTATTTGTCGATGTGGCGGAATGGCAGACGCGCAAGATTCAGGATCTTGTGGGAAACCGTGTGGGTTCGACTCCCATCATCGACACCAATTATTTTAATAAAAAGGAGGAATTAGCTATGGCCATTGATATAATGTACGAAAGTATGGATTTTTATCAAAAATATAAATTAGGAATAAATTTAATAGAATATACATATGTAATTTTGGAATTAGTACTTCTTTCTTTAATTCTAGTAATACCAATTATCATTATTTATAAAAAAGTAAAGCTAAAAAATAAGCCCAATGACAATAGTAACTATGTTATTAAAACTCTGAAATCAGCAGAATTTTTATTTGTCTTTCTTCTCTTTCTTTGTTACATAATTGACAACGTTTTAAATAATTATGCGCCATCTTTGCCATATCCTGATAGCTTATATCCTGATATTTTCATTATCTTAATTTCATTTGTAACTATTGGAGTAGTATTGTATAAACTGTTAAAAAAACAACACTAATTTTTATAAAATAAAAAAATAAGAGATACTTATAATAGAATAAAGAGTATCTCTTTTGATTTTTTACAATATATGACTGGGTTCTAATTAGTATAACACCTATTATATAATTGTCACCCTAACCTATTCTTCTTCTGTACTTCCTGCTAAGGTATTTGGGTCAATTCCGTAGGTTTCGTAAAACCATTCGGAATAATTAAATGCTTTATGTGTTTCTGGAAGTCCATAGTCTACTCCAAAAGTTTCTACTGTCATGCTTTCTATTACAGGTGGATTTACTGGTTTGTCTAATCCTTCTTCTGCTGTTTCGTCTCTTGTTACTACTTCTACATTAGAGATAGCATCTACTACTTCCATTCCTTCTATTACTTTACCAAATGCTGCATACAGACCATCTAAAGAGGTTTGTTCTGCTGTGGTAATAAAGAATTGGGAACCTGCTGAATTGTATCCTTCCTCTGTTAAACCAATACTACTATAATCTGCTCTTGCCATAGAGATAACTCCTCTTTCGTGATGGATGGTATTGTTTACTTTGTTTGCAATAAATTCTCCATTAATAGAATATGCGGTATCATCTCCGTCATCTTTTAAATCTTTTAGGGTTGGAGAACCTGTTCCGTCTCCATTTTTATCTCCTCCTTGTATCATAAAATCTGGTATGGTACGATGGAAGGTTAATCCATTATAAAATCCTCTTTGAATTAAGGCAATAAAGTTAGCAACCGTGTTTGGTGCTTGTTCTGGGTATAACTCTATTTTAACCGTTCCCATATCTTTTACATTCATGGTAACAATTGGATTTTTTACTTCCATGGTAGCATTTTGATAAATACCATATACTACATAGCCAATTGCTCCTAGTAAAATAATACATAATAAAATCATGATAATAAATTTTGTCTTTTTCATTTTCTTCTTCCTCTCTTTTTATTTGCTTGTTTAAAGTTTATCTTTTCTCATTCTGTTTGTCAAGTAGTTTGATAATTATGCCCCCAATGTGTATGGGTCATCTACGGTTCCACTTCCACCCGTTATTGTAGCTTTTGGATTTAATATGAAAACTGGAAAAATAGGGCGAGAGCTTGGTGGCTTTCCCTCTTCTGATAAATCAAAATCACCTTGAAATACATAAATTGGTTCATGAAAAGCTCCTGACATACTTAGTTTAGTCCTTAATGCACATTGTATATAACCATTGCTATCTGAAAATTTACGAGACGCTAACCAAGCACTAGATACATCTATACGCAATAAATCTAGCTGTTCTACATCAGCCTCGTAATTGTTATCGCCTTCTTTTATTTGGATTCCTTGTGAATCAGTTATCTCAGTATGGTAATAACCTGGTCCATCATAACTTGGGTTATCCGGTACACTTCCTACGCATCTTGCTTTTGTTGCAATTCCGTCCTCTTTTTTTCTATATTCTTCCGCTTTAGAATTCAACGTAACAATCACATTATTATAATCCTCTTTAGCTTTATTAGCATCAGAACTACCAAACATTATTGTTTCCACTCCACTTGTTGTTATAATCTGTACCCCATAACTACTATAGTTTTTATTCTCTGGTCCATATAATACAATACACTTCTGCTGTGTTCCATTTGCAACTTCATACCAAACATAGTCGCCTTCTTTTAGGGTACTTTCTATTGTTGCTATTTCTTGTACGTTATACGACTCGCTTGGGAAGTCTTCTAGTTTGTAGCACATTTTCCCTGCGTCTTCTATTCCATTTACGGAAATAACTTCTCTTGTTTTTAGATTAATTAATACCGATTGATTTACGTTTTCAATACCCATTTGTTGTAAGTCACTTACTCGGTAATACTTAAAATCTATTATCTCTTCTGCTGTTTTTCCTTGTAAGGGTCCTTTTACTAGCTTAGTCATTGTTTCTGTGTCTAGTCTTGATACTTCTATTCCTATAGCATCATAGGAAGTATCGCCTTGCTTTTGTTTTTCTACAATAACATTTACTTCTGATTGCACCACCTTAAGTTCTTGTATAAATGCCATTACTTTATTGGAGTCTATAATACTTCTTCCAGAAGAAATAGCGGTTCCTGCTAGGATAGACATTACTAATACCGTAATTACTAATGCTACTAAGGTAATTCCTTTTTCTTGTTTCATTTTTTACCCTTCTTTCTTTTGTTTATAACATAACATTATCAAATACAAACTGTTCTTGCATTCTATGTAACGATTGTTTAATATTTCTCGCTCTTACTTCTCCTATTCCTTCTACTTCATCTAATGCTGGTAAATCGGCTGCTAAAATGTGTTGGAAGGAACGGAAGGATTTTACTAAATTGTCTACAATATTGCTTGGCATTCTTGGTATTCTGTTTAAAATACGATAGCCTTTTGGATAAACGGCTACTTCGTCGTAATTGTCAAAAATATCATATCCTAATAATTTTACAATTAGTTGTGGTTTCATAAAGTCATCTTGAGAGGAATTACGAATTTCTTCTAATACTCTTTCACATGTTCTTTTTTTGCCTGGTGCAATGTAGTCTTTTATAATAAGTAGCTCTTCTTTTTCTAGTCCTCCTACCAATTCTTCTAACTGCATTTCTACTAGTCTTCCCTCTTCACCTAGTTCGTATATTTCCTTTTGTACTTCTTCTACAATTTTCATTACCATTTCTGCTCTTTGTATTGCTGTTACCACATTTTCCAGGGTAACAATGTCATTAAATTCGTATTCAGTAAGCAAACTAAGCTTTCTATCAAATACTTTTTTATATTTTTCTACTGTTTGCAGTGCTTGGTTTGCCTTGGTAATGACACGAGCGGTATCTTCTAAAACATAACGATAATTTCCTTTAAAAATAGTAATTATATTTCTCCTTTGCGAAATACTTATCACCAGTTCTCCTGTTTGTTTTGCTGTACGCTCTGCTGTTCTATGTCTTGTACCTGTTTCGTTGGTAGAAATGTCAGAAGAAGGTATTAATTGTGCGTTTGCGTACAATATCTTTTTTAGGTCACTACTTAAAATAATGGCTCCATCCATTTTGGCTAATTCATACAATCTAGATGGTGTATAATCTTGGTTAATTCCAAAACCGCCATCTACAATTTCTAATACTTCTTTGGAATCTCCAATAACAATAAGACCTCCTGTTTTTGCTTTTAAAATATTATCTAGTCCATCACGAATAGGGGTTCCTGGTGCTATCATTTTTAAAATATCACTAATAAATTCGTCTTTCTTCCCAGTCAACTTTTCTCACTTCACTTTCTAAAAAGTCTATAGTCCTGCTCGCTTGATTGCCTCTCCTATATTTCTTACGCCTATTATATCTAATTTATAATTATCTTTCAATAGTTTTTTATTACTCTCTGGTATCATACAAGTTTTAAACCCTAATTTTTCCGCTTCTTTTAACCTTTTTTCTATCAAATTAACACTTCTTACTTCTCCGGTAAGCCCTACTTCTCCTATGGCTACAAAATCGGTTGGTATTGGTTTATTTTTAAAGCTAGAAGCAGCTGCAAGTAAGATTCCTAAATCCACAGCCGGTTCTACAATACGTATTCCGCTTACTACATTTAAGTACACATCTTGATTTCCTAGTAACATTCCTACCTTTTTTTCTAAAACCGCAATAAGGAGTGTAAGACGGTTAAAATCGATACCATTTGCTGTTCTTCTTGGCATTCCAAAAATACTTGGAGTAACTAAAGCTTGTAATTCTATTAATAGTGGTCTTGTTCCTTCCATGCTTGCCACAATAACAGAACCAGAAGGATTGTCTTCTCTTTCTGAAATAAGCACAGAAGATGGGTTGGTAATTTCCACCATGCCTTCGTTTTGCATTTCAAACATGCCTATTTCATTAGTAGAACCAAAACGATTTTTCACACTTCTTAAAATACGATAAGAAAAATAGCGTTCTCCTTCTAAATATAATACCGTATCTACCATGTGTTCTAATACTCTAGGTCCTGCAATGTTACCATCTTTCGTTACATGTCCAATTAAAATAGTGGTTACTTCTTTTTGCTTACATGCTTTCATGATTCTTGCAGTAACTGCTCTTACTTGGCTTACACTACCGGCAGCAGAAGTAATTTCTTCGCTATACATGGTCTGGATAGAATCCATAATAACCAGTTTTGGGTTTACCTCTGTAATGGCGTTTTCTATAACATCCATATCGGTTTCTCCTAAAAATAGGATGTCCTCATTTGTTACTCCTAATCTATCGGCACGCAATTTTATTTGTTCTGCAGATTCCTCTCCAGAAACATATAGCACTTTTCCTTCTCCTTGTATTTTGTTGCAAATTTGCAAAATAAGAGTAGATTTACCAATACCCGGCTCTCCTCCTACTAGTACCAAAGAACCTTTGACTAGTCCTCCTCCTAGTACTCTGTCTAATTCTCCAAATCCAGTTGCTAATCGTTTTGCTTCTTTCCCTTGAAACGATGTTAATGCTTTAGGAGTAGCAGATACCTTCTTTTTTTCCCCGGCTTCTGTAATAATGTTTTGTTTTTCCTCATAAAAAGAATTCCACTCTCCACAACCCGGACATTTTCCTAGCCATTTGGCAGATTCATATCCACAACTGCTACATACAAAAATTGTTTTTGGTTTTGCCATGTGTTTTTCTCCTTTTTAAGAACAATATAAACAAAGAATTGCTTCTAACCCAATTTCTTCGTCTATGCTTCCTGTTTTATAGCCAACATCTAATTTAGCCAATTCTTCTAAGATATTTCTTAATTCTTTTTCTTTAAAGTAACCTGCTTGTGTTTTATATTTTCCTATTAAAAAGGTTTGGTTTGGTTTTAAATTTAATACACTTGCTACATCTTTTTTTTCCTGCAATGCTAATTTTACGAAAAATAGCTTTTTAAAATGATTATATAAGGTAATAATAATTTTAGGAATTGGCTCTTTCTGGTATATTAATTGTTGTAACACCGAAATTGCCTTTCCGAGTGTCCTTTTTTCCTAGGGCATCGGTTACATCAAAAATAACGGCTTCTATTTTTTTATTGCATAAAGTATCTATATCTATTTTCTGTATTGTACCATTTTTTCCTGCATATTCGATTACTTTTCTTAATTCGTTAATAATTTCTTGCATATTGGTACCACAGTTTTCTAGAAAATAACGTAAAGTGCTATCGTCTGCTGTTACCCCATATGCTTTACAAATGCCTTTTACTCTAGCTAAAATGGCTGGCAATTTTTGTTCTTCAAAAGGACAAATGGTTGCATCCATTTTTTCTAATTGTTTATACAAACTGTTTTTTTCTATTTCTTCTTCTACCCAAACCAGTACATTATACGATAACACCATTTCTTGCTCCTGTTGCAAGTAGGTTACTATTTTTTCTCTAGCATCTGCTAATGCAGGATTTTTTCTTTTTCCTTCTTTTTTTAATAATCCTGTATTTTTTATCACAATCATTTTTTTAGCATATCCAAAGGCAGGTGTTTCTAAATTTGGAATTAACTCTGCTATTGTATTTTCTTCTATTACAATATAGTTAATACCTGGAACCACTTCTCCAAATGCTTTTTTTATCTTTTTAAAGCAACTTTCTAATAAAAACTTTTCTTCTCCATATAATACATAACAATTTTGAAGAATTCCTTGTTTTAGTTCTTTTTCTAATGCTTCTATAGTAATTGTTGGCATTTGGCGACCTCCTTTTTTGTTTTTTTATAATTTTTGTGAAAATTTAGCAGAATGGGCATGGCATATTGCTGCTGCCATGCTATCTGTTGTGTCATCTAGTTTTGGTAGTTTATCTACTCCTAAAATTGTTTTTACCATTTTTTGTACTTGTATTTTATCAGCCCTGCCATATCCTACTACTGCTTGTTTAATTTGTAATGGTGTATATTCAAAAGTATCTATTTGCATTTTCCTTGCTGCTACTAAGATAACGCCTCTTGCTTGTGCTACATTAATAGCTGTTTTTGCATTGTTGTTAAAAAATAATTCTTCTACCGAAATAGCATCTGGCTGATAGTCTGTAATAATTTGTGTTAAATCATCAAATAGTTTTTCCAAACGTAATGGAAAAGAGGTATGGGCAGGTGTTGTAATAGCACCTGATGTAATTAAATGAAATTTATTTCCTATATAATCAATAACACTATATCCCGTAATAGCAAACCCTGGGTCTACACCTAATATTCTCATTTTTCCTCCTGATGGTATGTATAAATAATGCGTAGTACTTCAGCAGTACTCCATGCCTGAAAGGCAGCTCCTTTTGGCAAATATGGTGCTTTAGAATCATATAATTCTGAAATCCCCCCAACAGAACCTTCCTCGTAAAATGCTTTTCGCATTACTTTTTCTGTTTTTTCACAAAAACTTTTGTATTTTTCTTCTTGTTCTTTCTTTTTATTTTTATCTTTTTCTGCTTTTAAAATTGCTCGCATACTATTAAAATACAGTCCTAGTAACCATGGCCAAGTAATCCCTTGGTGATAACTCATATCTCTTTTAAAAGAATCCCCCTCGTATACTTCTATGTAATCTTTTTCTCCTTTTGCTAATGTTTTTAATCCATAAGGAGTAAGCAGTTTTTTGGTAACCGTTTCTAGCATTTCTTTTGCTCTATCGGATGCTGGATCCATTACAGGATAGGTTAAGCTTAATGCAAATAATTGGTTTGGTCTTATTTTGCTATCTCCTAATACGTCGTATAAACATTTTCTTCGTGCTTGGTAGAATTTTTCTTCAAAAGATTTTTTACACTTTGTCGCCATTTGTTCATATATTTTTGCATCTTCTTTGGTAGAAAAGATAAGAGTTAATTCTTGTAAAATTTTTAGTGCATTATACCACATACTATTTATTTCTACTGCTTTTCCATTTCTTGGGGTAACTGCAAAATCTCCATATTTTACATCCATCCATGTGTTTTGTGTTGTTTCTGTTCCAGAAGATAATAGATAATCTTTATCTAAATAAATAGCATTATTATCATAATCTATACCTTTACGATAAGCATCAATAATGCGAACCAAAACTGGATACATTTTTTCTTTTACAAATTTAAAATCGGAAGTATATTCTAAATATTTATGTACTGCTTCAAATAATAGTAAAGAACTATCTACACTATTGTATAGTGGTCTATTATCATAACCAGAGTACCCATTTGGTACTAAACCATATTTTACATCTCGAATCATGGTAAGCAATACTTCTTTTGCTATTTCATATCGCTTGGTAACTAGGAGTAATCCTTCAAAAGAAATTAAGGTGTCTCTTCCCCAGTCTAAGAACCAATGGTATCCAGCTATCACAGTGTGTAGTCCAAAAGTAGGACGTTTTACAATAAAATTGTCCGTTGCAATAATAAAATCTTTCATCCATTCATTCCACTGCTTGTCCTCTTTTTTATAAGCCAGCTCAGAATCGTATAAAATTTCATTAATACGGATAATTTCTCTATCTATTACTTCCTTGGTATTTATTTCTTCAATGTTTTCTTCCATAGAAAGAATTAGCGAAATTTCTTTTTGTTCGTTTGGCTTAATAGTAACTTCAAACACTCCTGGCACTGCATGGTTTTCTTCTGGATAAAATCCTCTTTTTTCTTCTTCTAGATAATACATGTTATAGAATTGATCTTCTAAATGCTGAATATAGGTTCCTTCTGAAATATGCATATAAAGCGGAGTTTGTGAATTTTGGTCCACAACTATTTTTACTTTTTTATCTTTTACTTCTTGCCTTATATTAAAATGATGGTTGGTACTCATAGAATGAAAATCTCTAAAATTTACCAAAGGTGCTAGTTTTAATGTAGTTTCTGCATCTTGGTTTTGAATACGATATAATAAACATACTGTATTTTTACCATAGTCCATGCAAATTAATTTTTTTATGGTAATTCCTTCTACTTGGTATGTAAAAATAGGAATATAGTCTTTTTCAAAGCTTTCTAAGTATTTATATCCTTCTGCTACATAATTTTTGCAAATATTAGTATAAATAGGATATTCTTTTCCACCTGTTACTACACTTTCATCTATTTTAGAAACCACCACTTTTCTGTTTCCTGGTGCAGATAATGCCGCTACTAATAATCCATGATATTTTCTGGTATTGGCTCCTACAATAGTAGAAGAAGCATAACCTCCTATTCCATTTGTAATAAGCCATTCTTTTGTTAACCCATTTTCTAAATTTAGTTCCTTTTTTTCAAATTTCATTTGTTTCCTCCTTTTTCTTTTCCTTTGCTTTTCCTATTTGGTTGCCTTCTCGTGCTTTTTAGAATGTTTTTGTTTTTTATTTCTTTTTGCAGTCTCTTTTTTGGTATCTTCTGCTTCTTTTACCTTTGCCGGTTTTGCTTTTTCACTATGTCTTATGGATTGTATTCTTTCCTCATATTTAGCTTGGAACTTGCTCTTTTTTCTGTTTCCTTGCTTTTTATGTTCTTTTGGTAATACCGTTTTTTCTTTTTTAATCTTTCTCTTCTTTTCCTTTAACATAGAATTTAATTTTAAAAATTCTGGTGCATTTTGTCTGTCTTCAAATTTCAAATCATCGCAAATAAGTTCAATAATGCTAGCTGCAATAGCATCTGGATTATGTCTAATATATTCTCCTTCTACAAAAGATAAGTTACGTTGTAATAGGTTTACTCCCTTTCCTTTTGCTTTTACAATATCTTGTTCTACTAAATCCGCACCTTGTCTGTTATATCTTTTAATAAACTCTGGTATAATTTCTCCTGTATCATAAATACAATAATCAACAATGCCTTTTCCTGCATGGTCAATAATAGCCTGTAAGTGGTCAGAAACGCCATAATTATCTGTTTGACCTGGCTCTGTCATGATATTGCTTACATAAATCTTAATTGCTTTACTTTCTCGTATGGTTTTTGCTACATTTTTTATTAATAAGTTTGGAATAACATTGGTATAAAGACTTCCCGGTCCTATTACAATAGCATCTGCTTCTGCAATTGCTTCTAAAACTCCTGGCGCTGGTCTACAGTTGGTTGGTCTTACAAAAATTCTTGCTATTTTACTTACTTTTTCATATACCATTTGTGGTATTTTGTCCTTTTCCTCTACAATAGTGCCATCTTCTAATTCTGCACAAATTGTCATTTCGTCTAATGTTACAGGAAGTACTTTTCCTACCATATTTAAAACATCTTTGCTTTCTTTTACCGATTCTGTAAAATCTCCATACAGCTTATTCATACTAGAAAAGTAGATATCTCCAAAGGATAAATCTCGTAATACCCCTTCTGTAAATGTAGTGGAAAATAACCCTTCCATTGCTGCTTCGTTATGTGAAAGTGCTACTATACTTTCTTTAATATCCTCTATTGGTAAAGAATTTAATTGTTTTTGTGAATTGGTTCTATTTTTTCCATAATTAGAAACCGTTACAATGGCAGTAATATTATTGGTATAGTGTTTTAATCCCTTAAGCACTGTATTTAAACCTGTTCCTCCACCTATTACTACCACTTTTGGTCCTTCATTATATACTTTTTTATTAAAAATTAAAGAATTCACATCTTTTTTATTTTGTAATCTACTGTCACTTGCTTCTACCAATAATTCTAGTGTTCTTTTTTGCATAAAAACAAGTGCTAATATCACACATGTAAATCCTAATACAAATATAAGAATAATTTTTGCCACATCTGCAAATGCTAATTCTTTTGAAACAAGTATGGTTGCCATACCATATCCTGCAAGAATAATTCCTACTAATAGTAATAATATCCATCGTTTCATTTTTGTTCCTGATTTAAACCATTCTAAAAAGCCTTTCATTTTTTAATCCTCTCCTATTACAATTATTTCTAATTTAATTTCTTTATGAAATAGTTCCTTTATTACTTGTTTTGTATGTTCTACTACTGCCAGTACATCTTTTGCAGTAGCATTACCTTTATTTACAATAAAACCTGCATGTTTGGTAGAAATCTCCGCTCCACCTACCTGATAGCCTTTTAACCCTGCTTCATCTATTAGTTTTGCAGTAATAAAACCATCTCCTCTTTTAAAAGTACTTCCTGCGCTAGGATATTCCAAAGGCTGATTTTGTTTTCTAGAAGCCAAATTTTCTTCCATTCTTTGCCTAATTTCTTCTTCCTTTCCTTTGGTTAATTGTAGCTTTGCTTCTAGTATCACACCAATATTTTTCTCAAAAATACTATGACGATAGGAAAATTGATGTTCTTCATTAGAAATAGTATGTATTTTTCCTTCTTTATCCATATAGGTAGTGGTAAGCAAAACATCTTTTATTTCAGAGCCATAGGCTCCTCCATTCATGCGGATTAAACCGCCTACTGTTCCTGGAATTCCATATAAATTTTCTAAACCAGACAAGGAATAAGTCGCCATTTTTCCTGCCAAATACGGGACTTTTACTCCAGCTCCAACGGTAACTACTGTATCTTGCACCTCTATTTTTTGGAAATCTATTTGCAAAACTATTCCTCGTATTCCACCATCTTTTACTAATATATTGGTTCCATTTCCCAAAATAAATATTGGCACTTGATAGGACTTAGCTATTTTTAAAACCTTAGCTAATTCTTCATATTGGTGAATTTTAATAAACAAATCCGCCTTTCCACCAATGTGAAAGCTTGTATGTTTGCTCATTGGTTCTTCTTGCAAAATATCTTCTGGTTTTATCCATTTTATTAACTCTTGATAACAATCGTTCAATCCGTTCTCACCTCTACTATTTTTTCTATTGTATGGTTTCTTTTTTTGATTCAGAACTTCTGCTTACGATTTTATCATTTTTTCCTTTTCTTTACAAGCTTTCCCTATGAATTTTAAAAAATATTGATAAAAGAAAAAACCTGTTTTTCTTTTATGTGTTCTAATAAATAAATGGCTTTCTCTAATTCTACAACTCCTGCCTCATAATCCTCTACTGCCAAGCTTGCTTTTAGTCCCGTTAACCCAGTTTCTACTTTTTCTAGTTCATCATGTTCAATATAATATGCCATTGTTTCATCTATTTTGTGCCATTTATCCATGCTTTCTTCCATTTTCTTTTCTATTTGCTGTTTATTCTGATGTTCCATCATATCCTCTTTTAAACTTTGCAATTCTTGTGTCATAATCTCCACACTTTTTGTAGTATTACTTTGTGTAAGATAATTTCCCACAAAAAGCAAGACTAGAATAACAATAATAATGGTTACTTCTCGCCACATTTATTTTTTCCTTTCTTTTTCTTGACAAAAAATTTGATTCTTTCCATCAATGGTTGCCACCAGTACATTTTCTGGTTCCACCTTAAATTTGCTAATTTCTTTTCTTAGCCACTGATAATCTTTTCCAATCGCCTTTAAATTATCGTACATAATTTTTCCATCCACAATTAAATCATACGGAACACCCTCATATTCTGGCATCATATTAAAGTCTTCTGGAATTGTCGTTCTTTTATTTGGTTTTTGAATAACTGTTACTTGTCCACTGGTCTCTAAGATAGCATATTCCACATCTCCAATGTTAATAACGTTGTTACCACGTAACCTTTCTTGTAATTCATTAATAGTAAATCTTTCTTTTTTCATTACTGTTTCATCAATTCTACCTCGATAAATTAAAATAGCAGGTTTTCCGCAAATTATTTTTCTAGCTTTAATGCTTTTTATGTTAACAATAGATATTAAAAGATGCATTAACAATAATCCTAAAATAGGAATAATACCATTGGAAATAGGAATCCCTGTGTCTGCCATTGGTATTGTTGCCAAATCCGCAATCATAATAGAAATAGCAAGCTCAAATGGTTGTAATTGCCCAATTTCTCTTTTCCCCATTAAACGCATTACCACAAGTACTAAAATATATAACACAATTGCTCTAATAAATGTAATTACCATATTTTACCTTCCTTTGTTTTTCCAATTTTTTATTCATTTTACAATATTCTTTACCATATCCATAAAATTATACTTTGTTTTTGCATAATATTATTTTTTTTGTGAATACTAGATGTATAAGAAAAAAATTTCTTATTAGAGGAATGTTGTTTTTTAGGTGAAAAAATAGATTTTCACTTTTAAGGAGGTTTGTAACATGGCAGATAATAACGCACAAAGTAAATCTACAATGGGCACTGTTGGTCAAATTGTTGGTAGATTCATTGCATCTGCAATTGTACTCGCTATTACTGCATTTTTTACACCAGGTTTCAGTATTAACAATATTTGGACATTAGCTTTAGCAGCTGTTGTTCTTACTGCAATGGATTACTTGATTGTAAAATTTACAGGATTACATGCAAGTGCTTTTGGTAAGGGATTTGTAGGTTTTGCTCTAGCTGCTGTCATTTTATATTTGACACAGTATTTAGTAGCAGGATATACTATTTCTTGGATTGCTGCAATTATTGGTGCTTTCATTTACGGTGTTGTAGATTACTTTATACCAGGAAATCAAACATTATAAGAAAGGTAACTTAAGTCTTATTGTATAGTCAAAATCTTGCAATTTTTACTATACAATAACCAAAAACAAAAAAGAGAAACAAAGTATAAAGTACCTTGTTTCTCTTTTTCTTTTATTCTGCATATTGGGTAAGAATATCATTTACAGCTTTTTGTAAATCGACATTTTCTATTACTACATCTGCTACTTTTTCCACTTCTTTAAATTTTTCTTTGTCCATACGCAAACGCTCTTGTATTGCTTCTATGGAATCTCCTCTTTTTAACATTCTTTTTGTACGTTCTTCTGCTGGTACATGAATGTAAAATACTTTCATTTTTACCAAATCTTTTTCTAACCTTTTTAGCCCTTCTCTCATATCAGGAATAGAATCTACAATTTGAATACAGCAAGAACTTTCGGATACATTTTCTGCACTAATCCCATAAAACTCTCCATTATATTCTGCTCTTTGTAATAACTTTCCTTGGCTCCATAATCTTTCAAATTCCTCTTTTGTTACAAATACATACTCGTTATTTTGTTCTTCTTTTTCTCGTTTTGGTCTTGTTGTGTAATCTAACATTTTATTATAACCTATTTTTTCTAACTCATTTAAAATAGTTGTTTTTCCAGAACCACTTTCTCCAATTAATACAATCATCTTGTTTCCTCCTGCTATTATTATATTCCTTTTCCTTTTTCAAAACAATAACAATTATATTAAGTTTATATTACTAATATAAGAAAAGTGGCTTCGCCATATGTACAGGTTTGCCTTGCAAATCGCGCAGTCCAAGGTAACTTAGTCCTTGTTGTACAGCAAAAATCTGGCAATTTTTCCTATACAATAAAAAAATAATACAAACAGCTAAAGTTCGTATTATTTTTATTTGGCTGGGCTGGGTAGATTCGAACTACCGAAATGCTAGAGTCAAAGTCTAGTGCCTTACCGCTTGGCTACAGCCCAATATAATGGGGTGGAAGATGGGATTCGAACCCACGACCTCTAGTGCCACAAACTAGCGCTCTAACCAACTGCGCTACATCCACCATTTGCGTGTTTGCCACACGCATTTACTATTGTAAACTATTTAGTACCCTTTTGTCAATAGAAATTTATGTTTTTTCTCATTTTATTTTTTAAAATTTTAATTAATCTGCTGATGCAAAAATAACAATTCTTTGGTTGGTATAATCGGTACAGGTTAATAATACAATTTCTCTTTTTCCATCTGTATCTCTTTCTAAATAAGATGCATCTTCTGGGGTTGTTTCGTATTTGTTATAAATAGTATAAGTAACTTTATTACCGCTTTCATCTGTAATGTATACTTTATCTCCTGCCTCTAATTTTTTATTGTTTGAGAAAAACAATCCATTACGATAATTATGTCCTTCTATTACTGTATTACCAACTTGGTTTAGCCCTCCTGTTGTATGTAAAATAGCTACCCCTTTTTCAATAGAATCTCTGGTTGCTTTACTATAAATTGGATATTCACAATCTGTTTTTGGTATTTCTATTTTTCCTACAGTATAGTATGGTTTTTTCGAATTGTTACTAGATCCTGTATTAGAAGAACCTGTATTTCCTCCTGTTACTACATTGCTAACCGTATTGGTAGTAGGAATAGTAATATTGGTATCGGTATTTGTAGTAGGAACATTTGTTACTCCATTGGATACCATATTTGTTTTTGTGTTATTCACAATTGTTTTATCAAATTCATTTAAAGCTGCATCTGCTTCTTTTGTTACATAATATTTTCGAATAATATCATACCCTAAAAATCCTAATAATCCTACTATTAAAATAATAGCTATGATTAAAAGGACTGTTAAAAATTTACTATATTGACCACCTAATTTATCTTTAAACATAGTTCCACCTCTTTTGTTACTAATTCTATTTTATTATAACATATTTTTTTCTGTTTTACTATACTTTTCCCTAATTTTTTACTATTCTATTATTATTTCTTTTTTATATTATTTTAAACACAACAAAGAAGAGGATATTTCTATTTTCATAGTATATCCTCTCCTTGTTTGCGCTAAGTAATTTCTCGTATGAATTTACATATCTTGCCTGTGTCACTGGTTTTAACAGGTTCTTTAAAGTACCCCCTTTTTTGTAATAAGACATTATTATCGCCTCTATAATGTAGGATTAAAAATTGTTCAATACAATTTTTTTGTACCTTATAAAAAACTGTTCCTGCAGCTAGATAGTCGTTTGCATCTAAGATGTGTATTCCGGTTCCATCATTTGGGTAAGTGCAATACATTGGAAAATTGTATCTGGTATTCCAGTAATAAGCATCGTTACTAAACATACTAAGATCCATCGTATTTTCTTGGTTTACTTCTTCTACTTTGAGAAAAACCTTTTCTGTTTTGGGTGTAGGTAACGTATTTTTCTGTACTGTTTGTTCCTTTACTGTTTCCATTACCTGAGGTGTTTCCTTTCCTTTTGTTGCTACCAAGTTAGTAGGCACTGTCATTTCTTCATCAATAAACAGAAATGGAATGCTTAAACTTTTGGTAATAGCAGCAAAACTTAAATCTGCGGTAAAAACAATAACATCTCTTTTTTGTTCTTGCCATAAGTCCCACGCTACTCGTATAATTCTAGCATCCTTTGTATTAATTCGCCATCCTGGCAAATTTGCTTCTGTTTTACATGGCATTACCTTATTTTCCTCTTTTACTGCAAGCCTTAAAAGGACACTAACATTTTTTCTTTCTAAAACAGAAAGTGTTTCGTCTTTTTTTAGTCCTTCTAATTCTTCAATAACAATACTGGAAAACACCAAAATAGCATCCAAAGCACTTAGCTTTTCTTCTAACTGCCATACACCTATAATAGATGTATCAATTACTACTAGCTGTTTTTGTGTTTTATTTTCCTGTAGTTTAGCAATGTATTGCCGTGCCTCTTCTGCAGAAAAATAGGAATGAATTGAGTAGAAAATTTGCTTATTGGTTAAGCTTTCTAGAAAAGAAATATCTTTTTTAGAATATCCCTTTTCTATTAATCTTCCTATTCTAATTCCATCTTCTTTGATTTGTTTTGTTGTCCGTGCCTTTTTCATACTAAGTTCCTCCTTACGCTTTGCTTACGTTGTATTTACATTTGTAAATACAAATACTAAACAGTCTATCATCTATATATTAACATAATTTTCCACTTTCGTCAACGACCATAACTAGGAAGCCATTATTTTTCTTAATAATATTACCTTTCTGATACCGTTTCTGGCATATTTTCATAGAGTGGAACAATAAAATGTAATGAAGCATCTACTGTATTTGAGCTTTCATAAATTGCTCGCATATTGCTTGCTTCCGATTGTGGGGCTAACAAATTTTGCATATATTGATGTGTATATAGGCTTCCATCTTGATTTACTACATCAAATTTTTGCAAATACAAAGTATTTTGTCCTACATTAATATAGGCATCTTTAATAAATTCCACACCACCTATTAAAGCTTTTTCTATACTATCCCAACCTTGACTATAGGCATATTGTGCTGCATTTTCTAAAATTTCTTCTCTAGAATTTCCACTAGCACCAATATTAAACACATTGTATACCAAACTTTCTTTGTATTCATAACCTCTTGATAGAGTAGTCCCTTCTCTGCCTTGTTCTTGAATTAACCTAGAAGCAATAAAATAGGGATCTACATTTGCTTTTTTCCCAGCTTGTAATAATGCCTCAGCAATAGCTTCTCCCTCTAAGAAAGAACCTTGCGTAATACTTTCTAACCCCTCTGCAGTTTGTGCACCTTCTACGTAAATTAATTCTGCAAATTGAAAAACATTTTCTTCTTTTAATATATTCCTTGGGTCCATTTGATAGGCTATTGCTTTATCCGAAGCACAGAGCCATGTTCCATTATCAAAAGTCTTATCCTTGTCTATTTCACATCTCCAATCTTCTGGATATTCAGTGGAATCTGGAATTAAATTTAAAGGATATGCCGTATTATCTTTGTGTCCTTCGTTTTTGATTACTTCAGACCAATCTAATCTTGTATACAGTAAGGTAAACTCCCAGTTTGGATGCCTTTCTTGCAATGCATCTAGTAATTCTTTGTATCCAGGATATTTACTTTCGTTTATATTTTTTCCATTATATGCAACATACTTCTGTTTCTTATTTTCGTTACTTATCCAAACAAAAATCACGCAACAAATAAGGACAATAACAAGAACAATAGCCGTTATTATCTTTACTTTTTTAGGAATCCTTTGTATTACATTTTTTATAAATAGTATAAAACTTTGTATTTTTTCTTTCATTTTGTTTTCCTTTCTTGGATCCTAGGATTATTTAAAATAAGGTATTTCAGAATTTCGTGGGAGTAATTTTTGGAGCGATATTCTTACAGGTTACGAACTTTTTGTTCTCTTTCTTAATTACGAATTAATTATACATAATCTAATATAGAAAAGCAATACATTTTTTCAATTTTACTAATATCTTAATATTGTTTTATAATATCCCGTTAGACTAAAAAATAAAACAAAGAGTATAACTTAAAAATATTCTACTCCTTGTTTCTGTTAATCAAATACATTTTACTATTTTATACAATATATCTATTACTTTCTTAATATATTCACTATTATAGTTTAATACCATACTTATAAACGCTATAATAACTAAAGTCACCCAAAGAATTGAAAAAATAACAGTAATCTTTTTAACATTCTTTTTATTTTTAAGATATTCTTTATCATTTTTAAATATTGTTACTATATCTTGTTCATCTAATATATCTCTATATGATTCTTTTAAATCATCATAATTTTTCTTATATGATAAAAATCTATAATATGTTTCGATTATAGTTATTACTAAGTAAAATAGAGATCCAAGTAATATAACAAATATAATTGTAATAATATCTTTTGTAAAAATATTATTTAAAGGTGTGTCTGAAACAATATTTGCAATTATTGTTCCCAAAATAAAAGTTATAAAAGCAACAATATTTTTTTCAAAATTGCCTATGAAATTACCTATAATATCATTTATTTGATTTGATGTATTCATTATAAATGATGTTAATTCTTTTTTTAATTCTATATATTTATCTACATTTTCTTTTAAATATATATTATAATTAGATTTTATAGCTAAAAAAGTTTTCTCGTCTATATCTAAAATATCAGTATATTTACAATACATACTAATCACATTTCTAGTTAATGCCATTTTATCACATTCATTTGCATCTTGAAAAATCCACTCATATATTTTATAGAATTCCTCATATTTATCTAAATAATTAAAATCTTTAATTTTAATTAGATAATCTTTATTTCTATATCCATTTAATTTTAATTTTATGTTTTCATCATCTATTGCTGAATAATCTGCTATATACAATAGTGAAAATATTATTTTTATTTTTTTGAGTCTTTCTATAAACTCATTATTCATATTTGTTGTTATTATGGAGAAATCGTTTGGTAAAAGTGAATATTCAATATTATTAACAAAATTAGATACACTATTACATCTCTCCAATAGATCCTCTCTGTCGATAGTATTTATGGTTATATCTTTATCATTACTTATCATAACCATGCTATTAGTATTAAACATATAATCATTATCATAGTTTACAAAAATAATATTCGAATTGTAACTAAATCTAAAATGAAAAAATTTCAAATTGTTTACTAAAGAATTACTTAAAAAATTTTCAAGAAATGTATCTATATTAAATATTGATATTCTTATATCTTCAGTATTCTTTTTTATATTAATATTTACAGTTATTCTTGTATCTAATCCTTCATTATTTTGCACAAATTTGTTATATATGTTCTCATTATGAGAATTACTTGTAATAGAAATGCTTTCATCAGTTTCATCTCTCAAATAAACTTCTACAAAATCTCTTTTGTTAAATTTATTTAATGCTCTACTAATTTCATTGTAGGTTGGTATTTGATTAAATTCTATAACCTGTGTAATTATTGTGTTCATTAAGTTATCATTAACCTTATCTTTATTTATTTTAAATAACTCAAGTAGTGTATCAATAGGATTCAATCAAACCACCTCCTAAATTATATTCTTCTAAAACTATTATATGTTTCTTCATTATTTGTTTTTATTTTTATGAATTTTTCTCCTGTTTGAGAATCTTCATATGAATTTATTATTTCATCTAAATTTTCAATTCCATCCATTATTTTGATCTCTATATTATTGTTTACTTCATATACTTTTTTCACTTTGGCTTTTATTATCTTTTGATTTATTTTAAATTGATTATCAAATTTATCGCTTTCTTTTATATGCCTTACTTTATCGATTACATGTGCAGTATATACATCTTTTTCCATTTCTATAGGATTATATTCTTCAAAAAGTGTAGTATACATCTCATCAAAATCAAACATTTCATTACTTCTAAAATAACAAATAACACTATTTCTCAATGTTGTATAGTCTTTAGGATATATTTTCTTTATATTTCTAGTTAAAGTTAATTCAATCATTTTAAATGCATTATTTGTATTTAAATCATCACTATTCATAGGGTCTATTTCTAAAAAATTATCCGTCCAATATTTTGCATTATTATCTAAGAACACTTTAATTTCTTGAATTTGTATTTCTTGTCCGATATCTTCAAATTTAAAAAGACAAGATTTCCATAATTTATTATCTTCTGTTGAATATCCTGTTCTTCTTTCAAATTTAACATCATCAAAAAAGCTTTTATGTTCAACTTTAGCAATAAGGAAAGAATATATATCATTTTCTGTATCATGCAACAATACTTCAAGTAAACTTCCTTTTTTTATTGATGTTCTAAGTTGCTCTATTTGCTTTTGAACTTTTATCTCTTCATTCAATAATTTATTAGCTATGTTTTTACAATATTTATTAATTTCGTCTATATTGTCAGAATTTTTTGCAATATTTTCAACACAATTTACCACTTCTGTTGTTTCTCTTCTTATCTTAAATAATCTTGTAGTTTCATTTTCATTTATATTATTTATTAACCCTTTAATGTATGTATCAAATTCTCCTTTACTCTCTACTTCTCTAAGTTCTTCTTGTTCATGATCTATTACAAATATTGCTTTATTTAATATATCTATTTTCATATTTTCCCCCATAAATATAAAAGTATTTTCTATCATCTATTTATTTTAAAAATATAAAGTTTTTATATTAGCAATTGCTTCTTTTATATAATTAGCACTTTTTTTATATTGCTCAAAAACAATTTCAAACCCATTTTCATCATCACATACAAAATTCCAATAGTCTTTCCCTATCAATAGTTCTTTTTCATCAAAATATTGTCTTACTTGGCTTTGTTTCCAATCATTTCCTTCACCAAATTTATTATAAGCTGTTGCAAATAAAACTTTTACTTTTTCATCACTATTTTCTAACTTGTTTTTTAATAAAAAATATTCTCTTAATAATTCTATTTTTTCAGCCTTAGACTTCTTGTTATCTAAATCTCCTCCTGCTTTTAGCTCAATTATATAATGTTCTCTTTTTTCTGGACTATAGAAATAATTATCCGTTTCATGACTTGTCATGTAGCTAGTTATATCTCTAGGTTTTACCCAAGAAAAATTTTCGTAATCTTCTTTCTTAGGTGCTATATGATCATTGTATACAGTCATTAAATAATCAATATGTTGTGTCTGTTGTGGCAATAAATAAGATTCAATTCTACCTTTTACTTCATATGATAATTTTGCAATTGCATTTCCTATATTTTCTAGCACATTTCCAAAACTTGAATCAAATGATCTCACAAATGCTGAATAAAACATAAACTCTTCTCCAAGTTCGGCTATAAAAACATTATTTTTTTTTGAATTAATTACACCATTTGGATCATTCACTTCTTTAATATGTCTTACTTCAAATCCATCCGCAAAACTTTTTATGCTACTATCTATTATTTCATTAATTGCTTTTCTTTTTAAATTTTCCATTTTATATAATTCTCCTTAATAGTTTGTTATTAATAAATGCTCCACATCTTTATCGTTTCTATTTTGAAAACTTACGAGATATTTTTTGTCAAATGTTTTTATTTTAAATTCTTTTGTATTATATAAATTATAAATAAATTCTGTATTTTTTATAATTAACATTATATTAGCTTTAGTATTTTTCAAATATTCACATAGTCTTACTTGATCTTTTTTTGCAAATTCATTTTTTGCATAAGTAGAAAATTCTGTATCATATGGTGGATCTAAAAATATAAAATCTCCTCTTTCAGGTTTTACTTCTTTAAGAAATGCTTCAAAGTCATCACAGTATATTTCAGTTTGCTCCATATACTCTTTTATTTTTTTAGAATCTATATATTCTATCTTTTTGATGAATTCCTTTCTATTGTAGCTTATCCCTCCATATGGTACATTGAATTTTCCATTTTTATTATATCTGAACATTGATGCATAACAAAATTCTCTAATAAAATAAAAAATTGCTGTATAAAAAGATATGTTAATATTTAACTTTTCTGCTTCATTATACAAATGTCTAAAATGCATATAAAATGCACTCTTAAATGCACATTCGATATTGTCAAGTGTATCTTTTTTATTCATTAATTTTTTTTGTTTTTCGATTTTATACATTCTATTCATTTTAGATATTAAATTTTTTGCTATTTCATTTATAAAATTATCTATTTCTATATTAAAATCCGATGATAATATTCCATTAAATTCTTCGGAATGTTTTATTACAAAAGCATATATTTTATCATTAAATTTAGTTTTTATACTTTTACTTTCACTATTGTTATTCAAATCTGCACAATAATCTCTATATATCTTCAATAGTTCAATAGAATTATTCTCAACAACACTTTCTAATAATGTCCAATTTTTATATATTGCTGTCAAGTTACTAAAGAATTCTTTATCATTATTTTGTATACACCTATATAAATTAATTAATTCTTCCGATTTATCATTGATGATTGATTTTTTTACATTTAAGTAAAAATAAACTGCGCCTCCACCAACAAAAGGCTCTATATATCTTTTTATATTGCTTGGTAAATTTTCTTTTATATAAGGTAATTCTTTTTCTTTTCCACCCGCCCACTTTATTATTGGATTCATAAACAACTCTCCTTCATTTTAACTACTTATTTTATATCATAAAATATAATTTTTAACAACAATTTATTACATATTTCTTTTGCAAATATTCTATCAAACATTTGTTTATAATGCAATACTTTTTAAAAACTTTTCATTTGAAAATTTATACTGTTTAAAAGATACAGTGCAACTTTATTTTGCTGTGCTGAATCCATTTCCATAATTTTGCTTGATACAAAAATGGTATAAGGGTAATTTGCAAAATTTACAGTAGTTGTTCTGTATTCAATATTAATTTGTTTTAACAAATTATCAAAGTATTTATACAATTCTTTTTTACCATATACTAAATTGGTATGACTATAATCGTCACACATACATATTGCTAGTCTTAATTTATTTTCTAAGTCCATATCTTTTATCATTTCTATAACATAATTCACTTTTTCATCATTCATGTTTTTTCACTCCTTTGCATTTTTGTTTTTATGGTATGGGGATTAAAACCCATTTTTGAATTTGTGCGGGAGTACAAATTCAGTGCTTGCTAGGACAAAAATTTTTACATTTCCAAAATATTACTATCTTTATTGTGCAATTTTTTAATTTATTCTTTATAAAATTTCTGCTAGAGTTTTAGGTATCAAAGTTAAATTATCTACTATATTTTCGTTCTCAATATAGGGACAATTTATAATTCCATCAGCATAAAAGTTTTGCTTTAGTAGCTCATTATATATTGTTAAAGTGGCATTATCATATTCTCTATTTGAAATTTTTGTATTAGAGAATACAAAATAATTTTCTTGTAATTTTTCTAATTCTTGTTTAGTGATTGCTTCTTTATAAATAAAACCTACATTATTATTTCGTAGTATTTCATATAAATATTCAATATAGTCTTTACTACTTTTTGAGATAAATTCTTCTGTAAATTTAACATTTGTTATATCAATATTGTAGTTTTTATCTCGCTTAATTTCGATTGTATCAATTAGTCTTTTGATTAATTCTTTTTTTGATTTTCTATTTAAACTATCAAAAATAAATGAAAAACCTATCTTATTTCTGAATATAACTTCGTTTTTTTCAATAATGCAATCTATCTTTTTCAATAATTCGATTGTATATTCTTTAAAATCATTATTAGGATCAATTTGCTGTTTTTTCTTGTTTAAATTTTCGATTTCCTTTTTGATAATATCATTTTTATAGTTAATTGTTTCAATATTTAGAGTAGAACTCAAATACAAATCAACTAACTTTTTTTCTTGCATCTTTAACTTTTCTATAGCTTTTTCTATGTCTTTAATATCTTTTGTTTTAGTAGAATTGCATACTATAATTTCATTATCCATATCATACATATATCTTGTTAGTTCGTTCAAAATTCTAACTAATTTCTGTTCTATTTTATCAGAACTATAATGTAATCCTTTTGATTTACAATTAGGATTTTTACAAGTCAAATGATAATAAATTTTTTCTTTTGGTGTTCCACTATATTTAAAAGAATTTGTAGAAGATAAAATTCTTCCACAAGTAGGACATCTCACAATTCCAGCAAATAGATGGATATGTTCTCCATAGTTTGAATGTTTATTTTTTTCTAAAACTCTTCTAGTTAATTTCCAAGTATCAATATCTATAATTTGTTCACAATAGCTTTCAACTCTTAAAATATCTTGTGGCTTTCTGCAATATTTACCATATTCAAATATACCAATATAAATAGAATTAGTTAATATTTTGTAAACTCTATCACTTGTCCATTTTCCTGTTTTTAAATAAGCTTTTTTATTTTTCAAAGTTATTGAAATACTTCTTGTAGAATCACCTTGCTTACATAGTTCGAATATTTCTTTAACAACTTGTGCTTCAATAGGTTCTATTTCTAAATGTCCAGTTTCCTTATTTCTAATATATCCATAAGGTGCTTTGCTAGGATGTATATGTTTTAAAGCCATTTCTTCCATAGCACGCTTTGTTCTCGCTCCAATTTCTTTTCGTTCTCTTTGTCCAAATACTAAGTTCATTCCGAATATCATTTCACCATTGGCAGTAGTTACATCATAAGGCTCTAATATTAATTCTATTTTAACGTCATATTCTTCACAATAATTTAGAAGCCAAAATCCATCATAATTATTTCTAGTTAATCTATCCACTTTAATAGCAACTATTATTTCAATCTTATGTGATTTGATATCTTTTAATAATCTTTGCATTTCTGGTCGCATTAGGTCTTTTCCAGAATGCCCTGCATCATTATATACATCTACAATATCATAATTATTCTTTTCACAATATTCTTTTATCATTCGTAACTGTGAATCAATAGAATAACCATTATCTCTTTGGTCTTCTGTTGATACTCTTACATAAACTCCACATCTCATAAAAATATCCTCCTTCATATGTTTCCTATCTAAAAAACGTTTTTGCAAGTCAAATTTTAAAATTTATGATTTCTATTCCTTGAAAAGAATTTCTTAAATTAAAATATTTAAGATTTTGCAAAAAAATAGTTTCTTACTTGTTTTTTAAGTTGAATGGCATAATGTGAAGGCTAAGTTTTCAATTTTATAAGAATTTGCTTAACTTCTTTGAGATTATACTTCTGCTGATATTCTTTGATATAGAACGCTTTATTAGATATTTCGTTTACTTTGTATTCTAGTATTGTAAGAGTAATTGGATGTGTAATTAGATATTCAGTAGGTTCTATAAATTGTAAATTAGTAACCATTAAATGCTTAATCTTTCCATTCTTAATTGTGTAATTATAATTTTTAATGATTTCCAATAATTCCTCATTAGGTTTTAATTCCTGTATTATCTTAAATTCAAGCATTAAAAATGTCCTCCTTTCCAGAAAGAGAACATTTTTTGTTTATAAAAAAACAACCTACAAACCTTATAGTTCGTAAGTTGTTATAGTTTGGAGCAGGTAGCGGGAATCGAACCCGCACTATCAGGTCGGAAGCATGACATTCTACCACTAAATTATACCTGCTTATTTTTTATTAGTATATCATTTTGTTTATCTTTTGTCTATATAGGATTTAAAAAATTACTAAACAAAAAATGTATTACGTAAATTCTAAAGAAAAACTAGATAATAGCCAATAAATCTATTATCTAGTTTTTTCTTGTGGTTTCGGTTATTCTTCCTGATATTCTTGTACAAGACTTTCTCCTGTTTGTGCATTACTTACAATATGTGAAATTTTTTACTTTGTTACCGTTACCGTGCCACCCTGAGATGATGTAGTATGTTTTACATTATCTATTACATAAGAATAATACATTCTAATTCTTGCGGTTCCAGGACCTACTGCCGTTACGTTACCATTGTCATCTACCGTGGCCACTTCTTCATTAGTACTTCTCCAATATCTTTCCTCATAAGCTGCGTTAGATGGTGTTACCGTATACTCCATTTTTTGCTTTTGACCTACTTTTAACGTTACATCTTTTACTACTATATCATCTGGTTTTACTCCTGTTTTTAAGGTAAATGACTTTGATATTCCATTTACTTTTACTGTAATAGTTGTTGTTCCTACTCCTACTACGGAAACATTTCCATCTTTATCTATGGTTGCCACATTTTTATTACTAGAGGTATAGGTTGGTTTATCTGTAGTACCATATGGGAATAGTCGTATTCTTAAGCTAAAAGTTTCTCCTACTCCTCCTTGTTCTTTTTCTCTTATCCAAAAACTGGTAGCCGGAACTGTTCCTTCTGTTATACCTGTTTTATCTTGATAATATGCTACTCCTTTAAATTCTGACCATTTATAGTCATCGTATTTGGTAGAAGTACATGGGCGTAATTCATTTTTTTTGATTAGCATTTCTTCATCACTTTTTAAGAACCATGTTCTATCCACATCTCCATATGCATAATAGTCACTACCTTCGCAATCTACATGATACCACTGACCATCTATTTTTGCTAAACTCCAATGATGGTTTCCTGAACCATGTGCCGCATCTACTTGATGTTGATTTATCATGTCTGTTTCAATTCCTACATAAGCACATAGGGTATTAAATGCAGAGGATACCCCAATACAGTCTCCCATACCAGATAATAGTGTATCTTTATAATATCCCCATGCTACATCATATTCAGAATTGGATACTTCTCCTCTTTCATCATAAGCAGTATGCTCACTTCTCATAAAGTTAGAGCAAACATAATCGTGAATAACAAGTGCTTTTTCTGCTTGTGACATGTCATTTGTGATATATTTTTTTACTACATTTTTACAATGTTCATCAATTTCTTTTAATGTTTCTGTATAAGGATCTATAACGTCAATAGCATAGCTTTTCTTTTGTAACAATGCATCTTCTAGCTCGTCAGTGGTTCTTACAATTGTTTTTCCTGTAGCTAGTTTGGTTTCACTATTTTTGTAATTTATGCTAGAACGATACTCTGGCCATTCTACACCATAATATTTAGTAGATGTAGAAGTATTATCGGATACCGGGGTATAGAAGAATTGTACATGTCCTTCCCAAAATCCATCTTCTAACTGTTCTGTGTTTCGTAAGAAGAAATATCTTCTCACTTTGTTTTTTCCCTCTACTTGAGATATATAACTATCTGCTCCGCAAGAAACGTAATATATTTCTCCATCTATTGTTACTTCATTAATAGCATTTTGACCATAATTAGCATATCTATCTCTTTTTATTTCTGATGGAATTCCTGCAATTCCTAAAAGGCAAGTATAAGTATTGGCAAAACCTAATTGGTTCATGGTTCCACCTAAATTGCAGATATTGCTTTCTTTACTATTTGTTTCGCAAATATCTTCTTCATAATTTAACTTTGTTCCTGTAACCAAATAATCATGTAATACCAATGCTTTGGTAGCTTCTGACATATCCTCTGTACAATATTTTGCTACTACATCTTGTAATTTTTTGTAGTATGTAGTTATTTCTTTGTAATTGGAAGCTGATGAGTCAAATTCTAATTTGGTATTGCATTGTCCTAATTGTGTATACAAATCACTATAAGAAGATATGGTTGCTGTTCTATTACGTGATTGTGTAATATCTGTTTTACCCAATCTGTATTTTATAATAGCTAACGCATCAGCAGAAGATGGCACTGCATCTTTATCACGAGTTACTTTAGTAATTCTTCCTGCTTCTATACCATACTCATTTGGTATTTTCACTTTTCCCGTTTTATTTTTCACAATAGCAAGTGCATCAGAAGCTGTAATATTTCCATCTCCATTAATATCTCCATATAACACTAAAGTAATAGTATCTAATACATAATCCCATTGTTGTACTACTTTTAATGTACAGCCTGTTCCCATTTTAGCAGAACCTGTAAGTTCTTCTCCCTTTTGATTATATGCTTTTATTTTAAAAGCACTATTGTATAAATTTAAAGACATATTAGAAAGAATTGTCTCTGCTGTAACATCCTTTGCATCTAAATTAGCCAAAATTTTATTATCTTCTTCATAAATTTTGTATTTTGATGTTTTAAAATAATTCATTGTGTTCGTAGATGCCATAGACATATTAGAAAACGCAATCATCATAAGCATAACTGCAATTCCTAATATGAAACAAATTTTACATTTTTTCACTAAAATCCCCCCTTATTTGTCCCCATTATATCGCTACTCTTGAAGCACTGTCAATAGGAACGAAGATTTTGACAATGTTTACTTATTATTTCATTTTTCATTATTGTAGTTTCGTAAAAATCTTGACATTCAGCCTTTCTCTTTTTTTACAACAAAAAAAATGATATAATTGAAAAATTATACCATACTATTTTTGTATTCTTTGTAGAAACAAGAATTATTTAATTTGTTTATTATTTAAAATTTGTCAAAATCTCTATTGAAATTTGGAGCAGGTAGCGGGAATCGAACCCGCATAGCCAGCTTGGAAGGCTGGAATTCTACCATTGAACTACACCTGCATTTGATTTTATTTTTGTAGTTTGGGCTTTTTACTTGTAGTATCCATAACGTCTATGCATTTGGAGCAGGTAGCGGGAATCGAACCCGCATAGCCAGCTTGGAAGGCTGGAATTCTACCATTGAACTACACCTGCGTCTCAAATTTCTAGCACGTTATTTATTATAACGAGTAAATCTATTTTTGTCAATACAAAATTTAAATTTTTTAAGAAAAAATTTCTCCTATTGGAATGGTATTACCTCTTAGAAAGTCATAAATGTTCATTTTCTTACTATTTTCTGCTTGTAATTCTATTACTTCTATGATGGCGTCCTTTGCTTTAATATAAAGACCATTCTTATCTCCTGAAAACATCACGGTTCCTGGTACAATTTCTGGCAATTTATAAGCATATTCTGCTAAATCTGGAAATAAGTCAAATAGTTTTTCATAGGAAATAACATTTACTTTCCAAAATTTTATTTTTTTCTCCTTCCAGAAAGTATATGCTCCCATAATGGGATTCATTCCTCGTACCAAATTTTTTATTCCTTGTGCTGTTTCTTGCTTCCAATCTATTTTAGCCATTTCCTTTGTTAACATTGGTGCTAAGGTAAAATCTTCTCCCTGTGGCGTTCCTCGTAAGTCTCCTGCTTCTATTTTTTGAAGTGTTTTTACCAAAAGATCTCCTCCTATTTCTTTTAGCCTATTCCATAACTCTCCTGTTGTTTCGTCTGGTCCAATGGTTACTTCTTCTTTTAATAGCATATCTCCTGTATCCATTCCTACATCCATATACATGGTCGTTATGCCTGTTTTTTCTTCACCATGAATAACAGCCCATTGAATTGGTGCTGCTCCTCTATATTTAGGAAGTAAAGAACCATGTACATTAATGCAACCAAGCCTTGGAATGTCTAGTATTTCTTTAGGAAGAATTTTTCCATATGCTACTACACAAATACAGTCTGGTTTTAAACTTTTTAATTCTTCTAAAAATTCTGGATTATTTTTTATTTTGGTTGGTTGGTAAATCTTTAATCCTTTTTGCAAAGCATATTCTTTTACTGGAGAAGGAGTAAGAATCATTTTTCTTCCCTTTGGTTTATCGGGATTGGTTACTATTCCTACTATATCATACCCCGCTTCGTACAATTTTTGTAAAGAAGCCTGTGCAAAATCTGGTGTTCCCATAAATACAATTCTTAACATCGCTTCTCCTCCTTTTTAATCTTGATTATTTGGCTCTACAATTTCCATTGTTCCTGGAATCATTAAGTCAACAAACAAAATTCCATTTAAATGGTCTATTTCATGCATTAATGCTTGTGCTAATAATTCTTTTCCTTCTACTCGTATTTTTTCTCCTTTTTCATTAAGAGCTTCTACTATTACTTCTTTTGGTCTTACTACTTTTGCATACTGGTTTGGAAAGCTTAGGCAACCTTCTTCTACGGTTTGCTCCCCTTTGGTTTTGATAATTTTAGGATTAATTAAAACAAGCACATCACTACCATCATAAGTATCTATTACAATTACTCTTTTTAAAATGCCAACCTGTGGTGCAGCAAGTCCCACACCATTGTACTTATGTAGGGTTTCTATCATATCTTCTACTAATACTTTTATTCTTTCGTCTACTACTTCTACTTCTTTTGCAGTTTTCCTTAAGATAGGATCTCCATTTTCTATTATTGTTCGAATTGCCATTTTTTTCCTCTCTTTCTTATATCATATTATTGGGATTTCGATACACTGCAATTTGTGCCTTTGCATTTTTATTTTTTTCTAAGCAATTTCCTAATGTATCGATGATAGTATCTCCAAAATTACATTTTATAATCATGCGAAATCGATATTTATTTTTAATGCGGTCTATAGGAGCTGGCATGGGAGAATATACATACGTATTTTCCAATTGTTCTAAAGAAGGTCTTATTTCTTTTTCTAACTTTTGTATTACCTCTTGTGCCAATTCTTTTTTCTCGCTACTAACCACCAGTACTATTATATCGCAAAATGGCGGATATTTCAAGCTCTGCCTAATGGTTTGTTCCATCTCATAAAAGGATAGGTAGTCTTGGTCTTTGGCATATACAATACTGTAACTATCGGTATTATAGGTCTGAACAATTACTTTTCCAGGTATATTTCCTTCTCTTCCCGCTCTTCCTGCTACTTGTACTAGTAAATCAAAAGTTCTTTCATTTGCCCTGTAATCTTCCATATGCAAACTACTATCTGCTGCCATTACGCCTACTAATGTAACATCTGGAAAATGGTGTCCTTTTACTACCATTTGTGTTCCTATTAAAATATCTATTTTTTCTTTTTGAAAGGCTTCTAGTATTTTTTCATGCGAATTTTTTTGGCTTACAGTATCTACATCCATTCGAATAGTAGTAGCTTCTGGAAATAGCTTATGTACTTCTGCTTCTACTTTTTGTGTGCCTGTACCAAAGTAGCGTACTTTTTTACTGCCACATTCTGGGCAGGTTGTAATACAATCCGTTTCAAAGCCACAATAATGGCACTTTAATTTGTTGGTTTTTGCATGATAGGTTAGGCTAATATTACAATTTTTACACTTTGCCACATATCCGCAATCTCTACACATAATAAAGGTAGAATATCCTCTTCTGTTTAAAAATAATATTGTCTGTTTTTTCTGCTTTAATGTTTTGGCTATTTCTTCTTGCAAACGACTGCTAAACATAGAGCGATTGCCGTTTGCCAGTTCTTTTCGTAAATCCACAATTTCTACTTCTGGTAAAGGAGCATGGTTTGCTCTTTTATTTAATACTAATAATGTCTTTTCTCCCGTTTTGGTTTGATAAAAACTGTTAATACTTGGTGTTGCACTTCCTAATACACAAGGAATATGGTTTTCTTTTGCTAGATATTCTGCTATTTCTTTTGCATCATACCTAGGAGACATTTCGGACTGGTAAGAAGAATCGTGTTCTTCGTCAATAATGATAATTCCTAGGTTAGAAATTGGCGCAAATATAGCAGACCTTGCCCCAATTACAATACTTGCTTCTTTTCTTTGAATGCGTCTCCATTCGTCATATCTTTCTCCTACCGATAACTTACTATGTAAAATAGCTATTTTTTCTTTTCCAAAACGAGAAGCAAAGCGATAAATCATTTGCGGGGTAAGGGAAATTTCTGGAACCAGTACCAGTGCAGACTTTCCTTTTTCTAATACTTTCTGGATAAGTTGTAAATAGATTTCTGTTTTCCCAGAGCCAGTCACTCCCATTAGTAAAAAAGAGGTATAGCTTTCTTCTTCTATGGTTTTTGCTACTTCCTGATATGCTTCTTCTTGCTCTTTCGTAAATTGCAAATTACTTGTTTTTTCTATTTCTCTATCTGTAATAGGGTTTCTATCAATGTTTTTTTCTTGTATTTCTAGAAATCCGTTTTTTTCTAATGTTTTTATTACTGCTTTGCTAGCATCTGCATACACACTTAAATCTGATGTTGTAACACCTTCGTTTTCTAGTAAAAATCGAAGGATGCGAATTTGCTTTTCCGATTTTATTTGTTTTGTTTCTATGGCTTCTTCTATTTCTTCTGCATCTTTTTTTAAAAAGACACACTGAATACATTTTTCTTTAATACGATTTTCTATCTTTTTGGTAATCTTTCCTGGCGGTAAAAACAGCTTAATGGCATCTGCTATATTGCAAAAATATCTTTTTGCTATCCATTTAGCAAGCTGTATTTTATGCTCATCTAAATATTGCTCTTTTTCTACTTGTGCAATCTCTTTTACCTCAAAAGGCGATGTCTCTTTTAGCCCAATAACAAAACCTTCTTCTAGCTTTTTTGTATTTCCAAAAGGAACCAAAACACGACTACCAATTGTTATTTGTGGTAGCATTTCCTCGTTTATGTTATAGTCAAATACTCTATTTAAGTTACGTACATTACTATTAATAATTACTTCTGCTATCATGTGTCTTCTTCCTTTCTTTTTTCTGGTCTTATTATATTCTATTTCAGAATAGCTGGGTCTTTTTTTGCTGCTAGTTTTGATGGAACTAATCCTGCTATTACTGTTTTGGTGTGGAATTAAATGTTGTTTTACCACACCCACTTTGACCAAGGATAGAAACAAATTCCGATTTTCGAACTGTATTGTCTATACTATTAATCCTTATTTCACAAAAAGTTCACAAATGTAAGCACATAGTTTCATAAAATCTAGCTATTTTGACCTTGGAATGAAAAACATCCTTCTTCATGGGAATAGATAATACCTATTGCTTGCAAATACGAATAAATAATAACAGAACCAACAAATTTCATTCCTCTTTTTTGTAAATCTTTAGAAATAGCATCTGACAAAGGAGATGTTGTTTTTCCTATTTCGTAATACTGCTTTCCATGGGTAAAGGTAAGTAAATACTTTTTAAAAGAACCAAACTCTTTTTGTATTTCCTGAAAAATTTTCGAATTTTGAATACTTGCCTTTATTTTTAACTTATTGCGTATAATATTTGGATTTTGCAACAATTCTTGTATTTTCTCTTCTTGGTAATTTACTACCTTATCAATAGCAAAAAAATCAAAAGCCTTTCGAAAAGCTTCTCTTTTATTCAGCACACACTCCCACGAAAGCCCAGCTTGAAAAGATTCTAGTATTAGCATTTCATATAAATATTGTTCTTCTAAATTTAATTTTCCCCATTCTTCATCATGGTATACTATGTAAATAGGATTTTTCCCATTACACCATTTGCATCTTGTCACTTGTTCCATACATTCCTCCTAAAAAATCGGAGACAATATCCCCGATTTTTTAATTTT
>UMJJ01059902.1_pt1 | contig 34241 bp, 31 predicted proteins | sample 1966051 | NCBI WGS metagenome assembly UMJJ01 (sample SAMEA4836147, study PRJEB28245) | human gut metagenome | biome: gut microbiome; material: fecal sample | place: Denmark | collected 2008
TAGAAATATGACAAGGCGCTGGGTACTTAGCCTACTGCTACACCACCGAGGAGCGGGAGAAGATGGAGGTGATGGCCCGGGCCGAGAAGCTCGGCGGCGACATCCAGGCAGCCATCCGCGCGCTGGCCCGCGAGCGGGAAGACCAAAATTCCCGACCATGAAACAGATCCTTTGGAGCTGCGTCGGGCTGCTGCTGGCGTTGCTGACTCTGCTTGGCGGATTCCGGCTCTTCTACGATTTCGAATACCACAAGATCCGTCCTCTGTGCGGCGAATGGCGTTCGACACGGAATGACACCCGGCTCGAGATTGACCATCGGGACGATGGCTTCTGGATTCGCATCCATCGCTACGATTCGCGGACGGGTCGTGAATCCTTTGAGATGCACCCGATGAAGTATGCCTCGTGCATCCATTACACAACCTATGGCGGTGCGCGTGTCGATCTCTTCCACACCCCTGGCTCCGACCTGTTGCTGGTCATTCCGGGAGATATTTTCAAACGCGATTTGTCTAACCTTCAAAACGACTTACCATGAGTAGTACCCCAAACATCACCCCCGCGGAGGCGCTCGCGACGCTGCGGGCCGAAATCCGACAGCGCACCCAGCTTGTGCGGCTCATTACCTCATTGCAGGAGGAGATTGCCTACGACCGCATCTGCGGATCGTGGCTCTCGACGGAGAACAACCTCTCGGCCTCGATCCGCCGCATCTGCACCCGGACCTACCGGATGCTGATCTTTGACAACACGCTCTGCTACCGGCGGCTGGTGCAGGATACCGTCATCACGGCCGAGCGACGCACGCTGCTCTTCGGCAGCCGCGACGATCCCCGCGACATGCACCCCATCGAACTCGACCCCGAGAGCGACACGCTGCTGCTGGGCTGCTACGGACGCTTTGTCGCGGAGGAGCGGGCATGCCGGCGCCCCGAGCAGGAGAGCATTTCCGAGGAGTGTTTCACGGATCATGAACCCGAGGCATGAAGTGGCGTGAATTATTCGAAGGGCTTTTTCGCCCCGCAGCCGGGGATGAGTTCCAACAATGGGAGCCGACCCTGCAGCGAACAAGGCAGCTGTTGGAGGCCCGGGACTTTCGAACGCTGACCGATCTGGTCCGGGAGCATCGCCACTCGGAGCTGCTGACGCGGGGGATCGGGCTGGAGATGATGGCGCGTCTTCCGCAGCTCCTCACCTCGCCCGACGAGGCGGCCCGCCACGAGGTGCTGCAACTGATGGATGCCCTGCGCAGGACGCCCGCCATGAAGCATACGGGCCGGAAGTTGGCCAACCTGCCCGGGAATAGTTCCCATCCGATCCACGGCGTGCTGGCCCTGCACACGCTCCTCGTGGATGCCTATCCCGAGCGGCATCCCGAAAGCCGGATGCAGCAGCCGACAACCGGGGAGGTGCAGGCGGCCATGCGTCTTGTCGACCGCCTCTTCCGCACGGGAATCTTCCGCGAACTGTGCCGCATGACGGAGGCCCCGCCCCGGATGCAAGCGCCCTTTTATGTGGCCCGGCTCTACGGCTGGGATGTCGACTGCGAGATTCTGCAGGCCATGCGGCACGAGCGGGATGCGACGCCGTCCGGAGCCGATCCGCGGCGGATGCAGCAGCTCCGGGAGGAGATCTTCCGCACGGAGAACCACCTGGTCCGCGGCGCCGAGCGCACCATCGAGGGGATGTCCGAGATGCCCGTTCCGCGGAGTTATGTCGAGCGTCTCGAAAGCGAACTGAACACGCTGGGCTGGCTGGCCCGCGCTCCGGAGCGCATCGACGATCCGCATACGAACCGGCAGTTTCTCGACAAATACGAGATCCATCCGGGTCTGCCTCCGGAGGCACAGCGTGCCGAGGCGGAGGCGGCATTCCGGGAGCTCGATGCACGGCTTGTCCGGCTGACGGGCCGCGAAGCCCGGCTACACGAACTCGACCTCCGCGTCGCACAACCGGAGCGGGAGCCGGGCCGCACCTCTTTTCGCCGGGAGTACCCCGCAGTGATGCAGCCCTCCGAAGCTATGCCCCGCAAATTGAGACATTGAACCAACCTCAAAAAACGACCGAACCATGAAACCACGCATCATTCTGCTCTGCCTCGGGCTGCTCCTGACAGTCCGGGCCGCGCAGGCACAATGGGTCGTCACTGACCCTACGAACCTCGCACAGGGAATCATCAACTCCACCAAACAGATTGTCGAAGCGGCCCGCAACGGCTCGACCCTCCTGCAAAGTTTTCAAGAGACCGTAAAGATCTATGAACAGGGGAAGCGATATTACGACGCGCTGAAGGCGGTCAACAACCTGGTCCGCTCGGCCCGCAAGGTCCAGCAGTGCATGCTGCTCGTCGGGGAGATTTCCGACATCTACGTCAACGGCTATCAGCGCATGGTGGTCGATGACAACTTCTCGGCCGCGGAACTGGCCGCCATCGCTACGGGATATGCCCGCATCATCGAGGAGTCGGCCGGGGAGCTCAAGGAGCTGCAGGATATTGTCAACCCCACGGACATGTCGCTGACGGACAAGGACCGCATCGACGTGGTGGAACGGGTCTACGGCGTGCTGCGCCACCATCGGGATCTGGCCCGCTACTACACGCGCAAGAACATCTCCATCTCGCTGCTGCGCGGGGCGCAACGAAATGACCTCGACCGCGTGATGGCCCTTTACGGAACCGACGAACAACGATACTGGTAGCGATGGTACAGGCACTCTCCATTTCGGAGAACATCCACACGATTCTCCGCGTTCTCTACGACGACATGATGGTTCTCTGCTATCCGATGGCCAAAGTTGCCACGGCCATAGCCGGAATCGGGGCCCTGATCTACATCGCCTACCGCATCTGGCAGACGATGGCCCGGGCCGAACCCATCGACCTCTTCCCGCTGCTGCGACCTATGGCGATCGGAATCTGCATCATGTTCTTCCCGACCCTTGTGCTCGGGTCGCTCAACGGAATCCTCTCCCCGCTGGTGCAGGCCACCCACTCGCTGATGGTCGGCCAGACCTTCGACATGCAGGAGTGGCGGCAGGAGTGTGCACGCCTCGAACAGGAGAGCCGCGAGCGGCTCCCGGCAGAGAGTTACTACACCGAGGATGAGGAGAAGGAGCGCGAGCTACAGGCTCTGGGTATCGACGAGCAGTCGCAGCAGGCCCTCGACCGGATGCAGAGCGAGCGGAAGTCGTGGAGCATCAAGGGTCTGATCCTGAAAGCCCTTACCGCGATCATGGAGCTCTTCTTCGCCGCGGCAGGTGTGATCCTCGATGTGCTGCGGACCTTCTACCTGATTGTCCTCTCGCTGCTCGGACCCATCGCCTTCGCCATCTCGATTTTCGATGGATTTCAGAACACTCTGGTGCAGTGGTTCTCCAAGTACATCTCCATCTACCTGTGGCTTCCCATCTCGGATCTCTTCTCGGCCATCATCGCCCGGCTGCAAACCCTCTCACTGCAGCACGATGCCGAGATGATGGCGCAGGACTACAACTGGTATTTCGACATGTCGAACAGCGTCAACCTGATCTTCATCCTCGTGGCCATCTGCGGCTATCTCTGTATCCCCTCGATCGCCTCGTGGGTCGTGCAGGCCAACGGCTTCTCCTCCTACAACCGGACCATCTCGCGCGCCACGTCGCTCGTGAGCGGCGGTGCCGGCTGGATTACCGGGAAGGTCTGGGCCGGGACCAAAAGCACGGTAGGTAGCGTTGGAAAGGGGCTGGCAACCGCAGCTCGCCTGATCCTCAAACAGTAATCGCATCATGGAATTCAAATCATTGCTGAACATCGAAACCTCCTTCCGGCAGCTGCGCCTCTATGCGCTCATCTTCGCCGGGATCTGCGCCGTGGTGACCATCACGGCCGTCAGCCTCTCGTATGCCTTTGCCGAGCGGCAGCGCGAAAAGATCTACGTCCTCGACAACGGGCGCTCGCTCATGGTCGCCCTCTCGCAGGACCTTGCCCAGAACCGTCCCGTCGAGGCCCGCGAGCATGTGCGGCGCTTCCACGAACTCTTCTTCTCGCTCTCGCCCGACAAGGCGGCCATCGAGTCGAACATGGAGCGGGCCCTGCAGATGGCCGACAAGAGCGCGCTCTCCTACTACAAGCTCCTGCAGGAGAAGGGATTCTTCAACCGGCTGATTGCCGCCAACGTCTCGCAAATGGTCCATGTGGACAGCATCCGCTGCAACTTCGACCGCTACCCCTACGAAGCCACGACCTACGCCCGGCAGCGCATCATGCGCGAGAACACGATCACCGAGCGGTCGCTCGTCACGACCTGCCGGCTGGTCAACGTCTCCCGCTCGGACAACAACCCGCAGGGGTTTCTGGTCGAGGATCTGATGATTGTCGAAAATAAAGACTTGCAGACCTATGACCGTTAAAGCACTTATCCAAAGCCGCGTGCGCTGGCTGCGGCGACGCATCCGGCGCTGGCACGACCATCTCTCGCCCCGAACCCGGCGGTGCATCCTCCTGGGGATGTTTCTGCTGCTGGTCGGCCTCTACGGGCGGCTGCTCTTCGGCCCGGCTCCGCGATTCGACTTCGGGAGGATGGCGCCTCCCTCTTTGGAAAATCTGAAATTCCGATAACCATGGAAGAGCGACAAAAAAACACACCGACGCCCGACTCCGCTGCGGCATTCGAGCGTCAGCGAAAAAGAAAAGTCATCCTGGTGGCCGCAGTCGGGAGTTGTCTGGTCATCGCGTTCATCTGGCTCCTTTTCAAGCCCGCGCCCACGATCGGCGAGGGGCAGACAGGAATCAACACCACGCTGCCCGACGGCAAGGCCCCGAAGATCGAGGGTGACAAGCGCAAGGCCGCGGAGCGCGTGGCCAGCGAGGAGCAGTCCCGCAACCGGATGATGACACTCGGGGACAACTCCTTCTCATTGCTCGATGAAGAGCTTCGCAACACGGAGCCGGAATCTCCGACCGATGATCCCGTGCGCCGGGCTGCCGAGGCGAACCGCGCCATGCAGCAGCAGGCCCGGCAATTCTACGCCGCACCGCCGCGCAATGCCGAGGTCGAAGAGCTTCGCGAGCAGGTGGCCTCCCTGCAGCAGCAACTCGCCATCGAGCGGCAGCAGCCCGACCCGATGGAGGTGGCCGAGGAGCAGTACCGCCTCGCACAGCGCTACCTCGGAGGCGCGACAGGGGTTTCAGGCGAGGCCGTCGGCGTGAAGTCCCCGGGACGTTTCAGCGTCATGCGTCCCGTCCGCGAGGGCGACGTCCAGGCTTCAACCCTCAATCCGCGGATCGACTCCGCACGGGAGCGCAACATCGGGTTTTTGACGGCCGCAGGCGTTCTTCCGGTGGATACAACTCCGACCATCCGGGCCTGCGTCGCGCAGACACAGGTCGTGCGCGTGGGCTCGACAATCGCTCTCCGGCTGCTGGAACCGGTACGCATCGACGGCGAGGTGATCCCCCGCAATACGCCGCTCTACGGCGCCGTCTCCGTAACGACCGATCGGCTGCGGGTGACGGTAACCTCCATCGAATACCGGGGACGCATCTTCCAGGTGCAGGCCGAGGCGTATGATCTCGACGGCCAGCCAGGAATCAACGTCCCAAACTCCCGCGAGCGGACTGCCCTCAAGGAGGCGCTGGCCTCCGTGGGACAGACGGCCGGGACAAGCGTGAACATCACCCATTCGGCCGGGCAGCAGGTCCTCGCAGAGCTGGCACGAGGAGGAATTCAGGCATCCTCCCGCTACCTCTCCGAGAAGCTCCGCGAGGTACGCATCACCCTCAAGGCCAACCACCAGATGCTGTTAATCTCCAAAGAAAACTAAACAACACCATGAAACGAGACCTCATTTATCTGACCCTTCTGTCCGCTCTTTTTGCCGCGGCCAAAGTCATGGCCCAAAGCGACGGGGGCACATCCCGGCAGGGACTCACACCCCGCACCATCGAGGTGGGATTTACGAAGACCGTGCATATCCTCTTCCCGGCGCCCGTAACCTACATCGACATCGGCTCGATGGCCATCATCGCCGGGAAGGCCGACGGCGCGGAAAATGTCGTGCGGGTGAAGGCCGCCGTGCGCGACTTTGCGGAGGAGACCAACCTCACGGTAATTACCGAGGACGGCGGGTTCTACACCTTCGATGCCCGGTATGCCGAGAACCCCTTCCCGTCGACCATCGAGATTGCGGCCGCGGAGAGTCCGGCGACACAGCCCGCGTCAGCCTCGGAACCTGCCCGTACGGACGAGGGGCGCGTGCTGCTCCGCGAGGTGGGGCGTGAACGACCTGCCACGGTAAAGCGCGTGTTGAGCGACATATACCGCCAGAACCGCGCAGACGTAAAGGGAATTCACACCCGGAAATACGGCGTGGAGCTCGAGGTGCGGGGGATCTACGTCCACAACGACGTGATCTACCTCCATGTGCAGATTGCCAACAACACGAACATCTCCTTCGAGGTGGACTATCGCCGCTTTGTCGTCGCGGACCGCAAGGCGGCCAAACGCACGGCTCAACAGCAGCGCATCATCGAACCGCTGCGGGTCTGCAACGACCCCTCGATCGTGCGCGGGCACCAGCGCCAGCGCATCGTCTTCGCTCTTCCGAAGCTGACACTCGAGGAGGACAAGATTCTCCTGCTGGAGATTGCCGAGAAGGACGGAGCACGCCATCAACACCTCGAAATTTCGAGCAAGGAGCTGCTCGGGGCAAAGGCATTGTAAGGATTGCAAGAAATAATAAACCTTATGTAGCAGGTAGGTCGCTAATTTCTTTAGCGACCTACTCGCTATTTTTATATCCACTCAACAAATTGGGAACCACTTATCCCAACACGCGATCATCGCGTGAACCAGATTTTCACACAGACTAAACCCTCAAAGCACATTTCAAAAAACAAGCAAAAAGGTTATATACATACAACCTTTTCTAGAAATTATGTTATCTTTGTAATATTGATGGAAAATAGATGTCCGTATGAAATATCTTAACATAAAAAAGGCTCTTGCTGCATGGCAGAATTTGCAACCACTGTCAGAAAAGGATAAAGAACGGCTTAGCCGACGTTTTACAGTGGATTTCAATTACAACAGCAACCACATTGAGGGTAACACGTTAACTTATGGACAGACAGAAATTCTGCTGCTTTTCGGCAAAGTGATTGGGGAGGCAGACGTGCGTGACGTACAAGAAATGGCCGCAAGTAACGTAGGCCTGCGAATGATGACGGAAGAAGCTGCGGTGAAGGGAGTGCCATTGACACAGAATTTTATCCGGACATTACATAAAACCATATTACGAGAAGATTATACTGTTTATCGTAATTTGCCTGGCGGCATGCAAACAAGTTATGTAATTCATGCCGGCCAGTATAAGACACGACCGAACAGTGTTATTACACGGTATGGGGACAGATTCGAATATGCTTCACCCGAGGAGACTCCTGGATTAATGGGAGATCTGGTGGATTGGTATAATGCCGCGGAGAAAGAGGGGAAATTATCTCCAGTAGAGTTGGCCGCGCTGTTTCACTATCGTTATATACGCATTCATCCATTCGAGGACGGCAACGGTCGTATTGCACGACTGATGGTAAACTACATTCTGACTCGCCATGATTATCCGATGATTGTCGTCCGAAGCCGCAGAAAGAGTGAATATTTGGAGGCCTTGCATCAAACGGATCTTGAAGTAGGTCCTGTCCCTAGTGATGGAGCCCATGCAGGAATCAAGGAGATCCGTCCTTTTTTGAAATATTTCAATGCCTTGGTGGCTACGGAAGTGTATAATGATGTGCTGTTCGTAAGCGAAAGGAATGAGAATGTATGGTGGTATGATGGGGAACGGATTGTCTTCCGAACCCCCAATTATACGAAAATTCTGAATGCCATGCGAACACAACCAACATTAACACTGGCAGACATGAAAGAGGAAACAGGTATTAGTGTGACGGCCATACAGAAACTGCTGGATCAGTTGATTTCCAAAAAATATGTAGAGCGTGGCGAGAAGGAAGGAAGCTGGAGAGTATTTGTAACACAATAATTCAGAATAAACGTTTTTGCAACGGATTAATTTCTAAAAGTTACTAGTCTACAAATCTAAAAAATCTGTAGACTTTTTTATTTATCCCCCAGACACACTTGTGGAACAATATCATCAAAATACTCCTCACACATAATTTCCATAGCGTGATTTATTATCTGGTTCGACAATAAGTCATGGTTCCATAAGGTTTCCGGCGTTGGATCTCGATCAGCAGACCTCTTTGGACCAGCGAGGCGTAGATCTCCCGGACGAAGTGCACGCACGGCGAATCGAAAGAACAGCCCAGTGGTGCACGGACGGTGTGCACCATCAGTTGCCGCACCAGCTCCTCGAGAACCTCGTCCCGAAGGTGGTATTTCGAAGGGGCAGAGGTACGGAAAGCCTCAAGAAAAAGCTGTTCGGAATAGTGTTGCCGGTAGTAGGCCAACTCCTCCTCGACGGTAAAGTCATAGAGTCGGTCGTAGCGGTCCGTTGTCTGATATTGAAACGAGGTTCCCTGTCGCAGGATTCTTTCAACAAGGGCGATATGCGGTTCCTCGACCGGGCCGGAGAGTTCCGTCGGATGGCAGTAGAGACAGGTCGTTCCCAACTGGAAGGAGGGACATCCCGGCGGATTCTCCAGAATCGTAAAACCGACACGGGAGAAGAGCGCGCGGATCTCCGTGTAGAACCGGTCGTGTTGTTCGTGCGACATACGGCCGTCGTTATAGCCCGCCTCGATGCGGAAGTAGACGTCATAGATTGGATGGATGGTTTTCATGGCTTGAAAAAGTTAAGCCGCAGCCCGAAGACTGCGGCATGGTTCAATAATCGGCAACAAAAATCTATGCAGCCGGAGCTTCAGTCTCCTCTTCTGCAATTTCGTCGGTTCCGGTTTCCAGATGATCGAAGATCATCCGGGTGGCCCGGTTGACGTCGACCAGAATATCGAAAAGGTAGGAGGGCTTCCGATGCAACTCTGAAAGCCACCCTTTGAGATAGGCGGCATTCTCCTCGCGAGGCGTCGTGGCAAAGCCAGTCATGGCACCGCACAACGCCGAGGTCAGCTCCGCGACCAACTCTTCGCGGGCATACTCTTCGTCGCCAAAGCTGCTCCCCATCGTGCGGTTCAGACGCTCGGCATGGCCCGTGCTGTGAGCAATCTCGTGCAACAGGGTCCCGTAGAAGGCTTCGCCCTTCGGGAACTGCTCCTTGAGCGGGCAGACGACCCGATCGTGCAGGCGCGTGTAATAGGCCCGGTCACCGTAACGGAGTTCGATCGGGCAGAGCCACTTCTGCTGCTCGACCATCCGGTCAATCGGCTCGCAGACCATTCCGTCGGAGTAATCCTTCCGTTCGGCACGGGCCGTCAGCGCCGCATAGCGTTCCGGTTGCTTCTCTTGCATATCCGTCTGGTCGAGGTTGAAGACCGAATAGTAGCGAATGATGGGAATGACCTCGTACTGTTTGCGGGCCTCCTTCGGAAGCTGGCGATACTCCTCGAGGTCGATCTTGCGGCGGGTCTCCTTGTGGCGGATACAGATCTTCCAGAAGTAGACCGGGAACGACAGGGAGCCCTTGAGTATATTCAGCCCCTCTTCCTTGGCCTGCCGGAAGGTCATAAAGATCGGCGTTTGGTAGCCCGCTATTCCCGAAAGGAAAAGCAGCATCAGGATGTTCCCGGCCCGGTAGGGCGTGCCGCGCAGGTTGCGGGGAAGACCGTGCGCGAGGTCCGTGATCCACGGTTTCTGCCAGTCGGTTTCGAGGTGTTCGATACGCTGGATCATCAGCTCCGTCAGTCGGGGCGCTATGGCATCTATCAGATTCTGGTTTTTCATGGCTGGATGGGATTGGAAACAGGTTAGATATGAAAGACGGAGCAATCGTTTGATTGCTCCGTCGGTTTTACTTGGATCAGGCGGCCAGCGATTCTGCTGTCTCGTTCGGACCGAACTCCGGTTCGGCCGGTATAATCAGCGGCTCGGCAGGCGGTACCGGAATCTCCGTGTCGGGCGTCGCTTCCGGCTCCTCGGGAAGTTCTTCGGGAATGGAAACTGAACTCGATTCCCGGGATTCGGCCAAAACCCGGGCCTCTTCCTTCGCCTTCAGGTCGTCAATCTGCTCCTGCAACTTTGTCCGGCGTCGTTCGTAGGTTGCCAGGTATTTCTCCTGCAGGGTCCGGCTTTGAGCCTCGAAATTCAAATCGGCAAACCGGCACATCAGGCGCGTGTCCACCTCCTCGTCCGTACAGTTGTAATCCCGGGCCGTCGTGCGGAAGAAGTCGAGCAGGAAGAGGCGGATCATTGCCGCCCGCTGCTCGGGAGTCAGTTGCCCGGCGGCCGCAAAGCGCTCCTCCTCGGTAACGCGCCACTGATTTTGAGGTTCGATGCCGCACTGTCGGAGCCGATTGTCGGCCATGTGTCGGATCACGGCGTAGTAGAACATCTGGTGCTCCTCTTCGGTCAGCGGGTTGCCCGAGACCTTCGATTCGCGGAACAGCGTCTTCATGTCGGCGGTGATATGCTCGTAGCAAAGCTGCCGGTTTCGGTGGTCCTGCCGCAGCAGGCTCTCCATCGGAGAGGCGGGAACCATCGTGACGTAAACCGTCCGTTCCCCTGCAGCATCCTCGACTGCGACCTTCCGCTCCTCCTCCGGGATGTCCTCATAGCGGATCTCCACGTCGAACATGCCGATGACGGCATATTTGCGGACACGGCCCTCCGTAACGTCGAATTCGAGTTGCCGGGTCTGCTCCGTAAACCGGGCCAGCGCCGCTTCGTAGCGTTTCATGGCTTCCGCGTAGTTTTCTTCCGAAGAGTACCATTCTGCCTGTGGAGCTTCAGGCATCTCGGGAGCCGTATCGTAGTAATCGAGGTAGTAATCCAACTCTTCGATCTGGTAGCCCTCCTCTTCAAGATGCTCAATCACCGAATCAGGGGTATCCCCCACCGTGGCAAGGACTATCCGCGGATCCGCCTTCAACAGTTGCAGGGCCTGTTGCACGAGGTATTCGTCGTTCTTGCGCATCATGCAACTCCGGTTCTGGCAGCCCGCGCAGCCCTCCGCACATTCATCCTTGAAGAGAATCTGGTTGGCCGTATTGTGGTGACAGGTGTGGCATTCGGTCTTGTCGAAACGGTAGGTATCCAGGCGCGTCATGTAGCGGTCGTAGAGCCGCCGGGCAATCTCCCGGATCCGGGCATTCTTCCACGACAGGCGGCAGCCGTCCGAGAAATGCTCCTCGTAGACCTCCTGCTGGACCGCCGCATCGTATTTCGCAATCTCGGTGGCAACACCAACCGAAATCTCCTCCCGATCGAGCTGCTCGGCGAGGGCGTCGATCAGATCACAGAGTTTCAGTCGGGAGCGGATGTAGGCCTCGGATTTTCCGAACTTCCCGACCAGGCTCTCGATCGTATGACGTCCCGATTCCAGCGCCCGTTTGTAGGCCGCAGCCTCCTCGCGAGGTGTAACGTCTTCACGCTGGAGGTTCTCCGTAATGGCGGCATCCTCGGCTTCGGCATCCGACAACTCCCGGACAAGGGCCGGAATGAATTTCAGCCCCGCCATCGCTGCGGCCCAATAACGCCGTTCGCCATAGACAATCTCGAAACCTTCATCTTTGGGCCGGACGCAGATCGGTTGCAGAACCCCGACCTGGCGGATGCTGTCGGCGAGTTCCTGCAAGGTCTCCGAACGGAAATCCTTGCGGGGATTGTAGGTGCTGCTGACAACTTTGTTCAGATCCAGCAACTGAACGGCCGGAGCGAGTTGTTGGTCCTCAGTCTCGGAAGAGAACGCAGTCTGCGGCAATTCCTGCACGTCGGGATTCGGATTCGAAGTCGCGGCTTTCGATGCTTTGGCCTTGCTCTTCTTCGTTTTCTGTTCTCCTTTGGAAGTCTGCATAACATCAAACAGTTTTTACCGTGTGTCTCACGTTTTTGTGGCCATGCAATCCAAACGGACTGCATAGTCAATGAATAAATTATGTTATGAGGACTTATTCCCGACGCGGTCGGTTGCCTCGGGAAGAGACACAGTCATGCGGCGACGTCGGAGCGGCGAAAAATACCGCAGCCTCGGCGAGGATGATTTTTCGTCCGAGGACGGCGGGCCGCTTACGGCCTTCCGCATGACTATCTTTCCCGACGGCAACCGGGAAGATTTTATTCAAAGTTCGTATATTTGCAAAACTAGCAGTACATATTTTAATTATGCATAAATACTATAATGAAACATTAGGATTTTATGAAAGTCCTTTTTTTAGATTACACGTCGAAACCACCTCAGAGCCATTAGATTTAAACCATATGGAAGAACGGGATGCAGCTGTATTCATTCATGAGTATATTCATTTTCTTCAAGCTGTGTCCACCATTTATGGGCTAAATCAAATTCACATTACAGTAGAATACATAAGAGATGCCATAAATTGGATATATTCACATCCCCGGCCTAGTTCTTTCAAAGTACCAATTAAGCCACAAGAGATGCGCTGTAAGAATGTATACTATAATTGGAGAATTTTCAAGTTAACACAAGGAGATAGTAGTGATTGGAATAATATTTCTTCAATAACTGCAGCAGTACCAATTCAAGAAGAAATCGCTAAGAACTGCAAAATTCCCACGATTAATAGTATTATGATGTCTTTTCATGACAATGAAGACAATGAAGAGTATTATATCTTTGGTTCGACTTGCATTATGGAAAGCATGGCATATATGCTTGAAAAATATATATCTCCGAAAGGTTATATAAAATCATCAGACTTACCGTACAATAGTGCTCTACTACTAGCGAACAAGATTCATCCTAATTTTGCACAGAATCCACTGAATATACTAGCCTTATGTGACTGTTCCTTGCAGACGAGTAACCCTGGATTATATTTTTTTCAATCTTTAACAGATTGGGGAATAAAGAATTACACTCCATCAACTCCGGATGAAATATATGATAACTTTTACAAATTATCATGGAAGACATCAATATTAGAGAAAAACGATTTTATATCACACCTAACCTCTATGATGGACATTGTTAGGAAACAATTGCGCGAATATTTTAAACCAGACGAATCAAATCCAATGAATCCATGGAGTATCAAAATTAATAATATTCGAGGATGGATAGATGATTTATTAGATACTGCAATATATTTACGAAAGGAGCATAAAACCTTTATCCTAGATCTTGCTCGAGGTGGAGAGCGCTTTGAAAACAAAATGCTTCAATATATACATAAAGAACTCGGAGTACCATTTTGTATCAACAAAATAGGAAAAGCCTTTGTTTACCATAAAAAATTTCAACCGAAGAATATAACCAATTTAGACTACTTTATGGCTATTAGTCAGATTTTCAATACATTAAACGGGACAAAAAGGAGATGCGAATTATTTCAACTCTGTAAAATTAGTGGGAAGAAAACTAAAGATTCACTATGTGATACGCCTTGGGTAATGTTTAAGACAGAACACTATCTTTGTCCATATGCACTCATGTGGCATCATTGGCATTTAGATGGATACATCCCCGATTTTGAATAAAAACATCATCACAAATATGCTAATAGTAAAAAGGCTTTAAAATACACAAACTATTTTAGCTGACTTAAAGTGTTGTTCTTTATTTATGCAGGATTGAGCAGACTTTGCTACTAATTCCAAACAAAAATGACATCACCCGAACAATTGCTTACACATAATCTCGAATGCGATCTTAATTTTCTTTACACAATAAGAAAAGCCAATCGGAGGATCGGCTTTAGTCTTTACATATTTGCCAACTTAGTTACCCCAGATACGAATTGCTGAAAACTCTTCGATATATTCCTAGTAATAGACATGCACGGCGCAATCTTTTTTGCCATTCCTATTTGAGAATAATCACCAACTATCTTTTTTAGCTCATCACAAGGATTTACACAGTTATCAGGGACACGGAATCTAGCAGAATTAGCATATCTTTGAGAATTGAACCGAGGAAATACAGATTGAATTGCAAACATATCACCTAAATACCAAGCTTCTAACTCATGACACACTATTCGGACTAGATATCCAATATTATTTGCAGAATGTTGCTTACAGATGTTTATAATATCTTGCTTTAGCACCCTACAATCATTACTATCTTGATCTTGCATAATAAAAAAACCAGTGCGAATATGTTTCATTCTAGCAAACCCTATCAATTTATTAGCGATGGAGCGTTTTAAGTCCTGCTTGCCTTGATGAGGCCGAATAAAATAATTCTCATTCAATTTCCAAGAATCAGAAAGGATTTGAGGCAAAAGAACTTTTAAGATTTCAGCCATAGATTCTTCTTCAACAAGAAATTCCAATCGATCCATAGTTAATTATTATAAGGTCCACTGCCAATAAGATACCCCTCTCTCCAAAGCCAACCTAATTTATCCCCATTATTATATAACACTCTGACAATATTATCATCAGAAGCTTTCTTAATTATTGTCGCTCCATCTTGTTTCTGCAACCAGAATAATTCTTCGGGGTATAATGAATTGACAAAATCAGGAGAGTGCGTCGAAATAAATACTTGTCCTCCTTTAGACGCATATTCTCGAAACTCCTCTGCCAATTCAGATAATAAGTCATGATGAAGATAATTCTCGGGTTCTTCAACGCACAATAACGGATGCTTTACAGGATCATTCAATAATACTAAATATGCAAACATTTTAATCGTTCCATCAGAAACAAAACGTGCGACAAAAGGATCTATAAATGATTCATCCTTAAATTTCAATACAATTCGCCCATCTTGCGTCTCTTCTGCTATAACATTTTCTATTCCAGGTACTCTTTTTCGGAATTTATCCAAAATATGCTGAAAAATATCAGGATAATTCTCCCATATGTAACGTGTAACTTGAGCTAAATTATTTCCTGAGGTAGACAAATGCTCACTTACACCAATATCTTCGACACTCCGAGCCTCCTGAATTTGAAAATTAGAAACATACCAATTATCTAATAATCGACGGAATGCACTAATTGCCTTGAATTTTTGAAATTGCCCAAGACCTTTAATTGCTAAAATATCAGGAGAGTCTAATGTTTGATTCTCTCTACTAAAATTTGGATTCTGAGCATCTGATGAATAGTCATCTTCGTTAGTTATTGCAACCCCTGTCCCTCTGTGAAAATCTAAAAACCGATATGGCTTACCTCTTTGAGCTCGACGATAACTCAATCTTTCCGTTTTAATAATAGGAAAACCATTCTCTTGCTCTATTTCTAGATGGTAGGTAATTAGAGGAGGTTGCCCAGCTTTGGTTGTCTCGGTCTGATCATTCCTAAATTTTATTTCAATGACAATAGGACCCGATCCATTACGAGAATATACTTCTTTATATCCACCTCTTTTATTCAATGCTATTTTCACATTACTTTTCAAAGCATCGCTTAAAAAGCCAAAAACGTCAAAAAGAGTTGATTTACCAGCTCCATTTGCCCCTAAGAAAACAGAGAAATTTGACAGATCTCGAATTTCCATGTTTCGATATACTTTGTAATTCTCAATTCGTATCTTCTCTATTTTCATACAACAATCAACTTTAAGATTTTATGCAAATATAACGAATAATATGTCAATTTAAGAAGTTAGCAACTAAGATTCATTTGAGTTGATAGTTATATTCTTTCTCCAGACTCGTTTAAGTATGACAGTTCCAGCGAAAAAATCTAATGGAATATCCTACCACACCAACGAATAACACACACTACCATCTCGCGCATCTAAAGCCAAGAGACCCATACGAGAAGAACTCTCCCAAATATTACGGTTCGTTTCACAGTATACCAAAAAAACTGCGAAACGAAAGATTTGGCTGCAGCAAAGTATAACGACCTCTACCCAATCGCTCTTAAAAAATCAACCCATACGTTTTGAGATGAGCCATTTTCTCTCACCTAAACCTATTTAGTCGATGTTTAGATAGTAAGCACATGAATTCCAATGAGTTCTTACGCAAATCACATCGCATACAAACAACTAGGTTCGTTGATTTCACTGACGAATTGAAAAAACAGGTTGGTTGCATTGTCTGAGTTAACTTTGGACGTTCTGACAAACTAAATATTTAATGCAATGCTAAATACATCTTTTATTTGAGACCAATCATCAATCCATATTATCCTTACGCCTAAATGGGCAACACATGCCTCATACCATTTTTTTTGTTGTGCATTATGTGGACTAACATTAATCCAATAATGATGTGTACTGTCTGTAGCTAATGGATTCTTATGTTTAATATCTCGGACACGAGCTGCGTGTAACCAACTTAACCATCTACGAATATTATAATCAGTCATAGAAAGTCCAACAAAAAAGATACTGCTATAACTTGCGGCTGTTATAAAAGATGCTGATTGCCAAGAGTATGAAATATTTGATAATTGTAAATATTCATTCTCAGAAAATACTGTTTTATCAACAACGGACATACGGTTAGCAGATCTTTTAGAGGAACCATAAATGGGGACTGTTCCATGACAATAAATATATGGAATGCGATTCTTCTGTCGATACGAGATTGTTTCATTTATAATATCAAGGTGTTTTATATTTGAGCGTAATCGACTAACAGTTTGAGCATTAATAATAGAGAATAATAAAGGTTCTGCATTAAAACTTAATATATACATCGGTTCTTTATTAACAGTTATAGCTTTGCAAATCATGTCTCCTAATATGATAGGAGTCTGGTTATGATTCTGATTACATAATTTGCGTATAATAGCAAGATAGTCACTCCAGATATTACGTCCATCTGATGGACTTGTATATGATAAGCCTTTAACAACAATATTCCATTCATTTGAAGTTAATTGTGCTTTTAGATTTTTATATAAACATCTACTTAAAAGTTTAACCGCGTCTTCTTCTGATATGTTATTATCATTTATCACGGCCTGAATTAATGTATCTGGACCAAATTCATCCAATATTTTTTGCGCGGATTGTTCATCATATAATTTATTTTGCTCTCTCATAATATCCATTGCTAACTCATTCCATAAAGGAAAGAACCCATATGAAGATCCTGCGCCAATACATAATGACCAATTTGTATCTGAAGATACCAACTGAGTTAACGTTTTTAATTCTATCCCTCGTTTTGACATATTACTAGCATTTGGATTACTTAATAATACAAAAATAGCAAGATAAACAATTTGTAAATGAATAGAGTCTCAAAAAATGTGTCTATATGGAGGGAAAATACCACTCCCCATATACGTAAATATTCCGCTCAAGATAGAGCGTGTGCAGATCATACGAGATAACCCACAGACATAACGAGCGGTCGCCTCGAAGGCTGAATGTCAAATCACGGAAAGCAGCTTTCGGGAAGCGGATGTTCTGCGTATAGAATCGCCCCTTATAACCCGCAGGCGTCGCTTCACACAAGTAGACACTAAAAGTACTGAACAACCAGCGGAGAATCCTCCGCCGGTTCTCAGGATACAGGCTCTCGACATAAAAGCGATGGTAGTAAATCATCTCCTGCTGCTGTCAACGTAAACGATACCTCCGGGCAAAATAGGCAACAACTCCCGGAATGTGCTTTTTGTAATAGGGCTGATTCTCCCGGCACCACGTGGCGAGTTCCTGCTTCGTGGTAAAGGGTCGGCGCCAGCTGCGTCCCGACATAATACGATCCAACTCGGGAGCCAAGCGCTCGACAAAGTCACCAACGGTCCAGCCTTCCCAGATGTGTTTCTGAAGGTCAATCATACCAAATCCATTTTAAGGTTTAACATATGGTTCATGGACCGGCTCCATTCAGAAAAGGAGTTGCCGGCCACGGACCGATACACAGCGGCGGGACCCACCGGAGCCCCTTTTCGGACGATACGACCCCGACGGGTGAGATCGTGCGAAAAGGGACTTCAAGGTGCAGGCACGCTGCTATCTTGGCCCGAGGTCGGCACTTGCAGAATAACCTTCTACCCCACTGTCAAACTTTCTGTTCATCCGCACCAATCACAATCCGGGGAGTACGCCGCAGCGCATTTTGCAGATTGCGCTGGTTGATCCGGTAAACGAGCATCAGCAGATCATAGGCACTGTACAGGAATTGTCGCCGATAAATCTTGGGGCGAATCAGCCGTTTTTGACGGTAACGGGTCAACGTTGCGGGGCGAATGTCGAGGACTTTGCAGGCCGCATCGGCCGTCAGAAAGAGCGGTTCGTCGCTTTGGCTGCACAGGTATTCAAAAAGCAGCAAACCCTTGCTCAAAAGGAAATTCGTCTTGATGAGGCGTTCGAGCTGTTCGGAGGGCACCAGCCGATAGATGCGGGGATTTTGTTTGTTTTCCATGGGTAACAGATTTATTGATTCAACGATTCGAGTTTTCCGCGGCGGCGCATCTTGCGGATGAACTCCTGCACCTCGGAGAGCAGGTACATGCGCCGGGCTCCGATGTTGAAGCCGACGAGCAGCCCCTGTTCGCGGAAGCGGCGCACCTGGCGTTCGCTCTGGCGGAGCAACTGGCAGACCTCCGCAAAATCGAGGATTGGATCGCCTTCGAGTTGGCTCCGGTGATCCTTCATGAAGTGTACGATCTCGAGGATCTCTTCGACCGTCCGCAGAATGTGGGACAGGTCATCCGTGTGTTGATTTTCCATCTTTGTCGAGTTTGGTTTCCACGGCAAAAATGGGACAACCCCGGAATTCGTTTATCAGTGTTTGAATCAATTATATGTTTTCCCAGATCCGAAACCCGGAGATTTCTTGTTCCCGGCAGACCATCAGATAGCAGGGGCAACCCTCTATAACTTGCCGGTATCGGCAAAAATCACTATATTTGGATCGGAAATCGGCCGTTTAACTTGCCGATACGACGTTCGTTTATGGAGTACATTTCAGTCGCGGCATTCGCCGCAAAGCACGGTATCGCAGAGCGCACGGCCCGCAACTACTGCGCCTCGGGAAAGATCGAGGGGGCCTTTCTTACGGGCAAGACCTGGAACATCCCGGCGGATGCCATACTGCCCCGTCGCAAACCCCACACGGGACACGTCATGCCGCTGTTGGAGGTACTGCGCGAACAGAAGGCGATGCGTCTCAAGGGCGGCATCTACCACCGCACGCAGATCGACCTTACCTACAACTCGAACCACATCGAGGGCAGCCGGCTGACCCACGACCAGACCCGCCACATCTTCGAGACCGACACGGTGGGTGTCGAAGGCGAGACGCTGCGGGTGGACGATATCCTCGAAACAACGAACCACTTCCGCTGCATCGACACGATCATCGACCGGGCCACGGAGCCGCTCACCGAGGCTTTCATCAAGGAACTGCATGCACAACTCAAGTCCGGTACATCGGACAGCCGCAAGGAGTGGTTTGCCGTGGGCGACTACAAGCGTCTGCCCAATGAGGTCGGCGGCATGGAGACCATGCCTCCCGAAGAGGTACACCGCGAGATGAAGCGACTCCTGACGGAGTACAACGCCCTGCGGCACAAGACACTCGACGATATCCTCGACCTGCACCAGCGTTTCGAATGCATCCACCCGTTTCAGGATGGCAACGGCCGTGTCGGACGCCTTGTGATGTTCAAGGAGTGTCTGGCGGCCGGCATCGTTCCCTTCATCATTACCGACGACCTCAAGATGTTCTACTACCGAGGTCTGCAACAATGGCCAGCCATACGCGAATATCTGCGCGATACCTGCCTCACAGCGCAAGACAACTACAAGGCGTTGCTCGACTACTTCCGAATCCCCTACTGAACCGCCGTGTCACCTTCCGGGGACGTTACAGGGACTGAAAATATCAGGTTGGGCACCCAGCTCAAACGTTACAACTAAGATATTGATTTATTAATATTTAGGCACACCTTAACACTCACAAAAACGATAAAAAAATCCGCAGGTTCGTTTCCAATTCGGTTGCAAAATCCGGGAATTTTTCGTAACTTTGTAACAACCAAGTGAATACAAGGGAAAACAGCGAAAATAGGTTGTGGCCTATTCGGTGTATCTAAAAATTCTTACAATCTTAACACGTTGACATATTGGCGATTACGATATGGGTTCAGTTATCGTTCTCTCCGCCAAGAGGATGAGGATGTTGCTAACGAGCAACATCCTCATTTTTTTAGTTGCACATCCAACTGTTTGATCGTTTGTCCGTTCAGCGTACTTTCCCGTTGAATATGACTACTCTGCAGCGACAAACGTCTTCATAACATGGATTAATCAAATAATGAAGTACTAACCTTAGCAGGCAAACACAGGGATCTTTGACAGCCAAAATCGGCAAGCAAAGCAAGTCGTAATCCCCGCAAGGGAATGCATGGACAGAGGAGTTACAGCGACAAAAACAGTGGAGCAAAGCTGCCTCAAAGAAGCCTTAAATTATAGTGGGTAATGACTACTCCTGTGACGGAGAATAGCCATCGCCGTTGTCACCAACGTGCAACCTCACCCGCAAAGTGCTCACACAAATCATAAATCGTCAAACAGTAGCAGACCACAACACCGTAACCTCTCCGCCAGGAAGAGAACAAGCCGAATCCGCAAAGGATTCGGCTTGTTCGCATTCGTATGTGCGGCGGAGATCCTGCCCCAGGCCCCATGCGCGATCCGGTGCACCTGAACAGGGGGGCACTCAATACTCCTCCAGCGTCCCAAGGTTGTCGCTTGTGACGAACCAGCGGGTATTTGGCCGCACGCGGACCTCCATGCGGGTGGAGGTGCCGTCGGCCGCGGTGAACGAGCCCGAGATTTCCCCTAACCCGAAGAACTTGCGGCCGTCATAGATCGGGTCCGAACCGATGTATTCCAGGTTGTCGTATCCGTACAGCGATTTCAGGGTACTGGCAAACACCGGCGACGCTTCGTCACGTATGCCGGATACACCCATGTACGAATCCAGCCTGCCGTCGAAACAGTAGGTCACCATGGCGCGTTCCTCCCTTCCTGCCGACTCCAGATCAGCCGTCGTATCGTAAAATCCGGTATAGGCCGTCCCCGTACCGAAGTCGGCCTCCAGTTCCGAATAGATGAACTTTTCCTCAAACAGTCTGTTTGAAATGAAGTTGCCGGTGATGCGGTAGCTGTTTTCCGCAAGGCAGGTCACGGTAAAGAGGAAAGACTCGGGCGTATAATCGGGCCAGGGCCGGGATTGCGTCCCCTCGACATGCCATACGGCCCCCACGGCGTCGAGCGCCGCCCCGCCGGTTGTTATGCGGAACGAGTTGCCCCGCCACTTGTTCACGTAGATCGTACCGGCCGACTCGTCATACTCCAATTCGGCCACTGAAAAATACTTTCTCCTGATCTCCTGCTGCAGCGCCGGATCGCCCGAAGCCTTTGCGTACCTATTTGCCTGGAATAGGTTGTCGAGTCCGTAGACCAGATCCTCCGCACAGGTGTAGACCAGACTTGCATACTCCCGGAGCGTCTGTTCCCGAACCGGATTCGATTCCGGGTCGTCGGTCGTATCCGAGCAGGACGAAAGTGCCCCGGTAAGGCTCAACAGCACAACGGCGGCGAATGCGCAGGGGTCGATGGTTCTCGCAAACATGGTGTCGCAGGATTGAAATGAAACTTTGGATAAAGTTACAAAAAACAAGCAACAAACAAAATGCGGAGCGGTGAGAGGTCGCCCTTGACCAACTCGAAATCGGGAGCCGGAGCTCCCAGCCGGATGAACTCGCCCTCGAGCTGCACGGGCGCACCCTGAAATTTCGTCTTGGACATGATCGTAACTTCGTTTAAGGATTCACTCTCCGTCGGAACGGAAAATCCGCCCGACATATCATCCTGCAACTACGATCCGGAATCTCCGCCACCGGTCAATGTCCCTTCAGGCGGTTGAGCGCACTGCGCGCCTCGCCCAAGGAACCGAAGTTGGACTGGATGACAAAGCGGTTCATGCGGTGATGTCCCCCAGCGGCACCGACCCGGCGAGACAATGGCGTAGCCGTCGTAGAAGTCGTAGCCCGTCTCTTACTGGAGCGGGATGGCCCTCGCCTCTTGGTCGTTCAGATAGCCGTAAAGGCCCGTGCCGCGGTCCTTTGAGAGAAACAAGTCACCGTATAGACTGCCCCGGTCTTTCCGGTCAGTACGAGGCGGGGTTCAGCATTCGGATCTTCAATGTCATCTGCAAAAAATGGAGAGAAAAAATCAACCCCCGACGAGACGGATGCCCCGTCGAGGGTTGATTCTGGATTAACGGTTAATCAATAGAGCTGGATACCGGCAACAACGGCACGGGGAGCCGAGCTCGATTCGTTTGCAAAGTTGAGGCTCGTCGAGAACGTGATCGACGACGAAGCTGTCTGACCCGTCACGCCGAGCGCGTAGTAATCCGAATCCGGCACCGTGATAGTGAAGGGAGGATTGTCCGTAGCGCCGTCATTGGCCGTCAGCGCCGTACCGTCCGACGTTACCGAACCGCCTACGTTCACGTGGTTCACGTGAACGTAGAGCGTGGCGGACTTGCCCTTCCAGGCCTCGGCGTAGAACGAGAGACTCTTCGATCCCGTGACACCTACGGCCTGCGAGGTGAAGTAGCCGCTCTTGCTGCTGGTTCCGAGCTTCATGCCCGAAGCCTCCATACCGTTAAAGGTGGTCGAGTTGCCCAGCGTATAGGAGGCCGACGGAGAGTCGTCCTTCGTGCCGGTGAAGATGTCCATCAAGGTGTATGTACCCTTCGTATCGTTACCCGACGAAACGCCACTCTGCGTCAGCGCCACGGTGCGGGTCACGACAGCCGAACCGGACTTCATCAGCTTGACTGTCAGCGTGGCATTGATCGCCGACTCGGAGGTATTCTCTCCGTCAAGAGGGGGAGGCAGATGATAGGACAACCTTCCGAAATCCTGTAAATTATCGATTTACAGGATTTTTTGTTTTTAGTCATCCTGCAAAAAGGCATCGAGAAACAGCCGAGCTGTGGACTATTCGGTGTACCTGGTTTCAAATCCAGACACCTTGACAAACCGATCCATTGCCGACGGCGGGACCGATGACGGCTCCCGGCTGCCGACTCTTCCCTGTCGGATCTTCCCTGTCGGATCTCCCCTGCCGGATCTCCCCTGCCGGATCTCCCCTGCCGGATCGGGAACCGCATCAGCATTCCGACCGCCGGTCTTCTGCCCCGAGAAAGCCCCCGTACTCTCGAAACCGCACGCACAAAAAAAACACGGAACTCCATCCGGAATTCCGTGTCTTTCAGCATGCTCCCCAGACGGTTCAGACCCGTCACGGGATCAGTTTGAGGTTATCAGAGCGATTTCGACAGCTCGATGTTGTCGAGGAACCAGCGGTTGGCCGTAGCCTCGGGCCACTGTGTCTGACGGATCGTGATGCGCGTCTCGGGCGTGATGTCCACACCTTCGATGGCCACCTCGGCACGAATCCACTCCAGCTTGTGATCTTCGGCCCATCCAGCCTCGGGAACATCATAGGAGGCGAGCTCCTTGTCCCCGTTCGAGACAACGACGAGCAGGTTGACCGGATCGACCTTGCCCGAGCCCTGGCGCATCGGGCACCAGTCGAACGACAGCGTCAGCTTCGTACCGGCCGGGACGTTATCCATCGACGGGAGGACGATACCGGCCTGGTAACCCGTCTTGCCGAACTTGAGGTAGTTCTGCTGCAGGTAGATGCACTCGCCCTCGGTCTTCGTCGTCACACGCAGGAACTCATAGCCCTTGGCCTCCAGCGCATCGAGTGCCGAAACTCCGTCAACCTTCGGGGTCGGCAGCTGCGGGCAGTAGGCGTCGAGATTGTCATCCTCGACCGTACGGCCAGCACCCACGGCCAGCGCCCACGGATCGAGCCACTCGAAATCCTCGGCATAGTAGATCTCCTTGAAGATACCCTTGTCCTCGATCTCCGACAGCGTGATGCGGATCACGGGAGCCGCCACGCCGGCAAAGTATCCCCGCGCCGTCACCTTGTGGCCGTTGAGCGCCGCAAGGTTCATGCTCTCGGGAGCGTTGGTCACGGCAACCGAATACTGCGCACCCTCGACCACGATGTTCGTGCCGCTCAGCACGCCATCCACCGAAACATAGGTGCGGTCCTTGGGGTCATACGTGTCGATCTTCGAGGTGATGTCCTCGGCCGCCGGGTAGGTCACCTTGCCGCCCGTCGAGAGAACCTCCACCTGGTCGCACTCCACAATGGCGAGCGACTGCGTGTCGGAACCCTTCGTACCGCGCAGCGAGAGGTTGTCGCCGATATTCACCGCCGTGGAGTTGATGACGTAGACGTTGCCCGAATTCTCGGTATCGCTGACCACGAATCCGTCGGTGGTCAGCGTCATGACAATCACGTTGGGAAGCGACACCACGGTCTCGTCGGCCAGCGCCGCAATCTCCGACGGTGCGTAATCCTTCACGTCACGGTACTTGTCGCCGTTCTGCGAGATCAGCACCTCGGCCCGGCTGGCCAGCGTGCTGCCCTTGAATACGAGGGTCGCCTTGCGGGGGTTGTCCTCGGCGCCATCGCGCATGTTGTCCGTCACCGAAACCGTCACCTCCGTTGTTCCGGCGCCTCCCTGCGTGGGCGAAATCGTCACCCAGTCGGGAACCTCCGAGATCCAGTTTGCATCGGAATACACGGTGATCAGCTTCTGCGAGGCGTTCTGTGCCTCGAAGGTCAGCGTCGTGGCACTCGCCAGCACCGCCTTCGAAAGCTGGTCCTCCTCTTCGCTGCAGCCCGAAAAGCCGCACAAGGCCAAAGCTGCGAGAACCGAAGCCGTTATCTGTTTTACCAGTTTCATAATCTTCTCTTTTTTCTGTGTCCGTCTTAGAATGAAAGTCCGTCGTTCCAGCCCGGATTCTGCGTGAGGTCCGGGTTCAGCGAACGCTCGTTGATGGGAATCGGGTAGAGGTAGTCGCGCTCCTCGTTGTAGGGGGTGCGCTCGATGTTCTTGTGATAGGAGACGTAACCGCGCGTGCCGCCCGAAAGCAGGATCTCCGTACCGATCTGGTAAACATACACGCCGTCACCGGCCTCCGGTTTGGCCGAACCCTCGTTGTAAAGGATCAGGTCGGTCTTGCCGTCGCCCGTCAGGTCATACTGACCGGCACCCGGGAAGTACATGCCCGTCAGGGCCTGGTCGAGGCATGGTCCGGCCTTCCAGCGGACCAGATCCTCGTAGCGCGTACCCTCCTGGATCATCTCGATGGCGCGCTCGCGGCGGATTTCGAGGATCACACCCTGGTTGGCGCCCGAGACGTTCGAGAAGCCGTATTCGCTCGACAGGAGGTACCAGTCGGGGTTGGCATTGGCCTCGGCCAGTTTCAGGTGAGGCATGTCCACACGGTCGCGGATCTTGTTGATCGAGATGTCGAGGTCATCCTGCGTCAGCGTACCGAGTTCGGCCTTCGCCTCGGCGTAGTTGAGCATCACCTCTGCCAGACGGTAGACCGGAATGTCGCACGTCGAACGGTCGTTGCGGTCGACGTTGCCGCCCGAATCGTCGGGGTTCTGCACGAACTTGATCGGCTGGTAGCCCGTCACCGAACATCCGAAGTCGGGAGCCAGCACCTCGGTCTTACCGATGCGCGTGTAGCCCGGCGTGCGGATCGACTGGGCCAGACGCGGGTCACGATCCTTCGTCTCCTCGACGAAGGACTCCTCCTGCCAGCCCGTCCGGTCGGTGAAGCGCGAACCGTCCTTCATCAGGTACATGTTCACCATCTTGCGCGTGTAGCCCGGGCGTCCCTGGGTCGGAACCAGCGTGAAGGCCGTGGCGTTGTGGTGAATGGCCAGACCGTAGTCGAACTTGATGGCCAGGATGTACTCGTCGGGGCTGGCGTTCTCCTGAGCGAAGAGCATCATGTAGTCCGAATCGGGGTTGCCCGTCGAATAGAGCTTGTAGGGGCCCTGGTTGATCACCTCGCCGGCAGCCTTGGCAGCCAGATCCAGGTAGTAGGTGTAGTCGTTGGCGCCGTCGATCTGCACGTCGTGGTACTTGCGGTAGGTACCTTCGTAGAGGCAGAACTGCGCCTTGAGAGCCAGCGCCGCCCAGCGGTTGACGCGGTAGGTGCTCACCTCTTCCGGAAGCTCGTTAATCGCGAAATCGATATCCTCGATCATCTTCGTCATGATCAGTTCGCGCGAATCACGCGGATTGTAGAGTGCCTCGTCGGCCGAACCCAGCTGTACGTCGTACCAGGGCACGTCGCCGAAACGTTTCACCTTCTCGAAGTAGAAGTAGGCACGGAAGAAGCGGGCCAGCGCCGTATAGTGCGTAACGGCATCCTTGTCGTCACACTGATCGGCATACTCGAGCAGCGTGTTGATGCGCCGCAGGTCGGTCCACGTCCAACCGCCGCCCGAGTTGGGAACGGTGCGCTTGTTGCCGCCGAGAATCTCGTCGGAGAGGGTCTGACAGACCATCAGATCGCTCTGGTCGTCATAGGGATCCTTGTCCAGCATGTTGTTGTACAGCGGGTTGGTGAACAGCTGGAGATCGGTCTCGGTCTTGAAATAGTCCGTCTGAGTCATTTGACTCATCGGCTTCGTGTCGAGCAGATCACAACTCGACAGTCCCGCTGTCAAGGCCACGGCCAATATGATAATTCGTTTCATGAATGATCGTAACGTTGAAGGTTAAAAAGTGATGTCAATACCGAACATGAACGTCCGGGCCCACGGGTAGAAGGCGTTGTTGTCAACGTCGGAGTTGCGGCTGAAGGCGGCCTCCGGATCGACATAGAGCGTATTCTTCTTCAACGGGGACCAGTAGCAGAGGTTCTCACCCGAGAAGTAGACGCGGATCTGATCGATACCGATCTTGCTGGTCAGCGTCGTGGGGATCGTGTAGCCCACCGTAAGGTTCTTCAGACGCAGGTAGCGGAGGTTCTGCAGGTAACGGTCGTTGACCTTGCTCAGGTAGCCGCCCGAGGCCGAGTAGGCGCGGGCGCGCGGGAAGTAGGCATCGGGGTTGTCCTCTGACCAGACCTTGTCGATGAAGTTCATCGGCAGGTAGCTCAGGTAAGGATAGGAGTAGCAGCCCCAGAACGGCATCGACTGTCCGTGGGGATACCAGTAGTGGTTGCCCGTGCCCTGGAAGAAGACCGACACGTCGAATCCGTACCACTGGAAGCCGGCGTTGAAACCGTAGGAGAGCGACGGCAGCGAGTTGCCCAGGATCGTACGGTCACCCGGCTCGTCGACCGTGTTGCTGCCGATGCCCCAGACACCGTCGCCGTTGGTATCGAGGAACTTCAGGTCACCGGCCTGCCAGCCGCCCGTCAGACGCGACGAGCTGTAGCTCAGGTCGACCTCCTTGGCATAGGCCTGAGCCTCTTCGGTGGTCTTGAAGAAGCCGTCGGTCTTGAAGCCCCAGATCTCGCCGATCTCCATGCCCTCGTAGTAGTCCATCGAGAGCGACTTCTCCGGGTTGTCATACTTGGTGATGATACTCTTGTAGTCGCTCAGGTTGAAGCCCACGTTGTAGCTGAAGGGCTTGCCGGCCAGCTGGAACTGATCGCGCCAGTTGACGGTCAACTCGTAACCCTTCGTGCGGAGGTTCGCTGCGTTCATCTTGGGCGAATCGGCACCGTAGACGGCCGGCAGGGCCTTACCGTCGGTCAGCATGTTCTTCGTGTCGCGGATGTAGACGTCGCCCGTAAAGCTGAGTCGGTTGTTGAACATCGACAGGTCGAGACCCAGGTCCCACTGCTCGGCGGTCTCCCACGTCAGGTCGGAGGCCACCGGGGCGCCCAGCGACGAGTAGCGGCCCATCGTGCTGCCCTCGCCGAAGGTATAGCCGTCAAATTCGTTGACCGAAACCAGACGCAGGTAGGTATAATAGAGCTGGGTGGTGCCATCCTTGACAACCTGGTTGCCCAGGCTACCGAACGAGGCACGCAGCTTCAGGTTGTCAACCACGTCGCGGGCGGGCTCGAAGAACGACTCCTCCGAGATACGCCATCCGACCGAAGCCGAGGGGAACCATCCCCAACGGGCGCCGCCGAGGAAACGCGACGTTCCGTCGTAACGGGCGCTGACCTCGACGAGGTACTTGCCCTTGTAGTCGTAGTTGACACGGCCAAAGAAGCCGGCCAGTGCGTAGTCGTTCTGACCACCGCCGACACCCGTCAGCGTCTCGCCGTCGGAGTTCTGGCCGACGAGATCCAGGTCATCGAGGTCCACCGAAAGGAGATTCTGGCCCCAGGCCGAAACATTCTTGTTGTCCCACTTCTCGTAGTTGAAACCGGCGGTTGCCGAGACGTGGTGGTTGCCGAAGGTCTCGTCGTAGTTGGCGTAGACATTCGTCGAGTAGTAGTTGTAGGTCTTCACGGCCTCGTCGAGCTGGTCCTGACCGGCGCCCGTGGCGTAGGAGAGCAGTTCGCCGTCGGGATACTCGCGGTACCACATGGCCGAGCTGCGGCTCGTGTTGCGGTCCTGATAGAGGCGGTAGGTGAAGTCACCGGTGATGCTCAGCGTCTTGAACGGAGTGATCACCAGGCGCGTCGTGTTGGCGAAGTCGCTGTGGCGCTCCACGTTGCGGTGCGTACCCTCGTTGAGCATGATGTGACGGCCGTTGGCCACCTTGTAGTTCAGATAGGGCGTGCTGTAGAGCCACGATCCGTCGGGATTCTGCATCGGGAAGCAGGCCAGGGCGTGACGCGCACTGTAGGCGATGGTGTTCTGCACGTCGCCGTCGCCGATCGACTTGTACTGCGAGCTGTAGAATGACGTGTTGTTCGACAGCTTGGCCCAGCGGTTGATCTTGAAGTCGATCTTCGAACGCAGGTTGTACTTGTTGTAGACGTCGGGAATGGCACGCTGCATACCCTCCTGACGGTCATAGGCGCCCGATACCAGGTAGGTGATGTCCTTCGTACCGCCGCTGATCGAGATGTCGTGCTGCTGCACCGGACGGCGCTGGCGGAAGAGCATGTCCCACCAGTCGTAGTTGCCGTAATAAACCCACTGCTTACGGCCGTTGCGCGTATCCTCGACCACCCACGGACGGTCGGGATTTTCCGTCTTGTCGTTCACACGGGCCAGCAGCTGCTGCATGTCGTAGGCCGTGTAGTCGACGTAGTTCGTACCCGAATCAGCCTGCCAGAACTTGTTGACCGTGTAGACCGACCAGTAACCGCGGTTCTCATAGTTGGTCGAGGTCGTAGGCTCCTCCCAACCGAAGCGGCCGCTGTAACGCACCGTGGCCTTTCCGTCCTTGGCCGAGCCCGACTTGGTCGTCACCAGGATCACACCGAAGGCGGCGCGGGCTCCATAGACGGCGGCTGCCGAGGCATCCTTGATCACCGAAATCGACTCCACGTCGTTGGGATTGATGCGGTTCAGGTCGCCCACCGCACCGTCGATCAGCACGAGCGGGTCGGCGTCGTTGATCGACGTCACGCCACGGATGTTGATCGAGGCCGTGGAGCCGGGACCGCCCGACGAGGTGGTAACGTTCAGACCGGCCACCGAACCCTGCAGCATGTTGGACAGCGAGTGCGAGACACGGTTCTGGAGATCCTTGCTGCCGACCGTCGACACGGCACCCGTCAGGTTGACACGCTTCTGCGTACCGTAACCGATGACGACGGCTTCGTCGAGCATGATGGCATCTTCCTGCATGTAGACGGTGACGATCGACTGACTGGCCGGAACGTTCACCTTCTGGTCGATGTAGCCCAGCGAGGTCACATGCAGCGTCACGGGGGAAGAGGATGGGGCGTCAATCGTAAACTCTCCGTCTACGGAGGTCGTGACGCCTTTGGAGGTTCCGTCGATCAGAACAGCCACGCCCACAAGAGGTTGCTGCTGAGCATCGAGGACTTTCCCGGATATCGTTCTGCTCTGTGCCAGAAGGGTCAGAATACCCCCTCCGATCGCCAGAAGCAGCGATAAAACCAAGGGTTTAAATACTCTCATAAATGCTGTGTTATTAGGTTAGTAATTGTGTGGGTTCGAGCGGTTGACGGACTTTGCGAACCGGGCCGTCCGTCTTATTGCTGATTGCGATAGGTATCGATAGTGAACTCCTTCGGGCGCTCCATCTGCTCGGTCCAGGAGTTTCCGAACTCGTCGCGGACGGTGATCGTCAGATCGACATCCGCATCGTCGGCCGTGACCTTGAAGAAGTGCGAGAAGTTCTCGGTGATGAAGTTCGGCGCCGACGTGAGACCCGAGTCGTTGAACCGCGGCACGGTCATTCCGGCGATGTGGAGCGGGTCGTAGGCCCAGACGGGGGTGTAGTCGAGCTGTTTTCCGCGTTCATCGACCACCGAGAGCGTCCAGTTGCGGTTCCAGTTCCAGATGTTGATCAGCACCTCGTTCTTGGCGCCTCCGGAGTAGGCCTTGATATACTTGTCGAACTTCGAGGCCACCGACGACGGGCATTTGGCGATGTCGGCCGCCGAGAACGACACGCGGTTCAGGTCGTAGCTGCGGAACTGGTAATCCTCGGGCCAGCCGGTAGCCTTGTAGCGATACGAGATGTCGGTTCCGTCGATGTCCCAGATGGCGTATCCGCCGGGCGTACCGTCCTGACCCAGGTGCACGCCCGGAGTCAGGTAGCCCGACCACCACCACGAACCGCAGATCGAGCCCGAGTTATGCTCGTAGAAGTTGCGCCCGGAGACGATCTCGTCCTGCGGCGTCACGTTGAACATCATGTGCGTATGACCCGTGACGAAGTGTACCTCGTACCCCTCGAGCTGCCGGAAGAGCTGCTCGGTGCTGGTGGCGTCGTGGTCGATCTTGAAGGCATTCGACGAGGGGTAGAAGAGCTGGGCGTGGAGGGTTACGACCAGCGGCGTCGACTTGTCCACATACTGGAGATCCTTCTTCAGCCAGGCCAGCTGTTCGGCCGTGAGGTTCTTCTTGTAGTTGCGCGAGCTGGTACCGTCGTAGCCGCTGCAGTCGATGTCGTCGAGCACGATGAAGTGCAGCTTTCCGATGTTGAACGAATAGTACGTCGGCGCGATGTCGTTGACGTACTTCACCGCTGCGTCGTAGTCCGACGTCGTATTCATGTCGTTGTCGTGGTTGCCCATCGTGTGGAAGATCTGCAGCCCCTTGAGCTGCGTGTTGACCAGCCCCAGGTACTCCGGGAAGTAGAAGTTGTTCGAATACCAGTAGAGATCCCAGGTCATGTCGCCGAGCGTCACACCGTACATCAGCTCGCCGCTGTGCGCCGACATGTAGTCGGTCAGATCGGCCGTGAACTCTTCGAACTGACGCTTGTCGCCCGTACGGTTGGCCAGGTGCATGTCGCCCAGGAAGAAGATCTTGCAACGATCCTGCCCGTTGATCTTCGTGAGCGAGAAGTCAATCCGCTCGAGGGTCTGGGCATCATTCTTCAGGAGCTTGTGCAGCACCGGCAGCACCCCCTGCGACTGGGCTTCGTAGCCGCTGGGCACCGACATGAAGACATAGCCCCACTTCTTGGCGGACTTCAACTGATAGATACCCTCTTCGTTGGTGGTGGTCACCTCGACGCCGTCGGAGACCACGACGCCCGGCACACCCTCCTCACCGGCCGTGATCCGGCCGTAGACGGTCGTTCCGGCATCGGGCGTGAAGTCGTCGGGCAGTTTCTCGACGATGTTCAGATAGAGGCGACCGAAGGATTTCCGCCGCTGATCGCGCTTGATGAAGACGTTGTAGGAGCCCGCCACGCACTCCGTCGACAGTTGGACGGAGAACTCCTGCGAGGAGCTTGCGATGATGGGGCAGAGATAGGAGACACCGGACTCCGATTCCAGAACAAAAGAGTCGGAGGTCAACGGAGCCTTGCCGTCTTTCACCTCAAAGACGCAGGTTCCGCCCAGCGTCACATCCACCGAGGCGGGCAGGGTAAACGACACGTCAAAAGCGTCATTGGGCCCAGATGTACTCTTGCTGCTCGAACTGCAGGCAAGCAACAGCACCACTACTCCCAAGACGGTCAGCAGAAGAGATGTAGACTTTCTCATTTTTTAATTTTTTTAAAAGTCCGTCCTCACTTTCAAATACCTATTTTTAATAAACACGACGGAAAATCCCAAATTTCCGAGGCAACCAGCCATTCAACAAACCGCTCGTCATGGAGTCGGAGTTATCGAACAACGGGTATCTTCGACAGCAGATTTTCGCAGCAATGAACGCTATCGTGTTGATTATAATAGCATTACAATCAGCAAAGGATCAGTCTTCGTTCACTAAAGTGTTTCAAAAATACAGTGACCTTGTTTCGAATGCGTTTCGAATATATTTCAAAATTAAATCTTTTTCCTCAAAAAACAAAATTATGCCGGATTTTTATAAAAATCCAGAAGAAAAATTGGATATAAAAAATGAGACAATACTACATATGCGTAGGGAGAGGGTCCGACCGCGAATCTGACATTGAACCACGAAGTCAGGGATTAAGGTGTCCGGAAGAGGATATGAATCGGGGGATGAGAGCAAATCGAAACCCGATTATTTCGAAACGAACAGCCAAAGCCCCACGGAATGCCGGGGAGAGGATGCCATACGCGGCGGCAAGGGAGCAGCGACACGGTCACAAGAAGATGCCGCGGCAAGGAGACAGTCCGCACCACGAGGCCCGGAAATCGAGCAGCACGACCGATCCCGCGTAGTCCGACAACCGGACCGAACCACCCGTCATCTCGTGCCGTTCGAAACCGCAGGTCAGCTCCCCCACCCCAGATCCAGCCTCTCCGGGGGCAAAAGAGCATTGGATGCCGGCCCATTCACGCAGCATCCGGATTTCTGACGCTTTCGGCATCCGGTCATAAGGAATCAACGAGGTCGTTCTCGACACGGGCGGGACCCGTCATCCGTACCAGGCTTCCGATGGCAGACGGGAGAGCCATGCCGGATCAACTTTCCCTCCACGGCCCCGGATGTTACACCCGAGCCGGAAGCCCGCAATCGGGAGCGGTGGATCCGGACGGTTCCGCAACCGCAACAAGCCGATAGGAATCTTCCACGACCGGATACACCGAAACCGAAAACAAACCGGCTCTGACATCACCTGCCCGGGTGTGGATTTTCCGGACGCAAGGGATTCTTTTTCCAAAAAAAACGTATCTTTGTCCTGAGCCCGATCCCGATCGGGACGTTCCCTTCCCAAACTGATACCGAAACATGACTCTCTTCGAAGAAATCCGGCACTTCGTCGCCCGGTTGCTCGACATCGTGCAGTTCACCGGTTCGTGGACCGAGACCATCATCAACGTCACACTGCTCGTGACCACCCTCTACACCATCTTCTTCCTGATCTACATCCCGGTTCACTACCCGCTCCGCCGCCTCTTCAAACCGATGGGATTCCCCACCACCGAGGCCCTGGCCATTGCCTGGAGATGCCGCAAAAGGCCCGCCCTGTTCCTGCGTTTCTACATCGAGACCGTCATCATCGAGGGCTCCACGACCCACATGCCCCGCTGGCGGTGGATCGAACTCCGCCGGATCTTCGAAACCCGGCTCGAACAATACAACCGGCTGGGAAGCTTCACCGTGCAGTCGTCCTCGATCTCCGACATCATCTCCGAAGAGAAAAAGGAGCTCATCCGCCGCTACTTCGACCTCTGCACCCCCGGGAGCAAGCGCTCACCGGGCAATCTTCTCTGGCGACGCCACGTCAGACGCAACCCGGAGTTCTCACCCGAAGCTTTCGCGTCGAATCTCCAGATCACCAACGGATTTCTCGCCCCGATGGCCCGCATCACCGGCCTCAACGACCGCTTCGAACAGAACTGGCAGAGCATCATCAACAACTACCGCCACATGACCTCCCGGCCCGAAACCCGTATCCCGAGCCATGCGGCCAGTCTGACCTACACGTGGCTGATGTGGGGCCCGAGCGTCCAGATCTCATGCCGCCACGATCCGGCCTCCTCCGGGAAGAAGGAGAAGGAGCCCTCGAAAAGCCTCGGCATCTACGGTTGCGGCGACGAGGCCAACAGCGTCCATATCGTCATCCCGGCTGCCATCCGCGACAAGATCTTCGCGAACAACCGTTTCTGTGTCGAGTGCAGCGTCGTCGGACGGCTGCGCAACCCGCGCTACTACGTCAACACCGTCCGCACGGACGTCGACCCCGTTTCGGGCACCTTCCTCGACCGCATCTACTACGCGCACCTCTCCACGCCCGAATACATCGTCGAGCTCGAACAGGCGGAGCCTCTCCTTCGAAAGGCAGGCCCGAGCAGCCACGGCTACTTCACGGCCTACATCTGGGCGATGTTCTGCCTCGAGTCCCCCTCCGC
>UMJJ01065042.1_pt1 | contig 33267 bp, 32 predicted proteins | sample 1966051 | NCBI WGS metagenome assembly UMJJ01 (sample SAMEA4836147, study PRJEB28245) | human gut metagenome | biome: gut microbiome; material: fecal sample | place: Denmark | collected 2008
ACTTTTAAGGTGATTTTATCATAAATTAAATACACCTCCAAATGGCCAAACTTGACAGAAGGTAAAAAAAATAGTATAATAGAAAACAGTTGTTACCATAGTTTGGTAAAAAAATGAGATGTAAAATATATATGATGTATAAAATTGAGAAAAAGAGCGGATACTATTCATAAAAAAGATTCGGAAAATACTGTAGTAAAAAAATTCATCGGAGCGGTTTTGGGATGAATTACATATTTTTTGGGTTTAATAGTAAGTATTAAACTGTTTTTTTGTCGCAATTTTAACATATATGTGAGCAATCAAAAACGTTAAAGGAGGAAAAAGAATGATAGAAAAAACAGAAAAAGATAGCCATCCCGTAAAAAGCGGAATGGTAAAAAGTAAAGCAAAAAGAGAAAGGACAAAACCAAGAAAATTAAAGGAAGAAAAAATGACAGGCGTAGTGGCAGAAAAAAGTGAAATAGTAGAAAAAAAAGTAAGAAGAGAAAGAAAGGTACACACTGCTCCTAGAGGAGAAAAAAAGGAATTTACTTTTAAAAAAGAAAATTTAAAAATAATACCATTAGGTGGATTGCAAGAGATAGGAAAAAACATGACCGTTTTTGAATATGGAGACGAAATGATTGTTGTAGACTGTGGACTTGCTTTTCCAGAAGATGATATGCTAGGTGTAGACTTAGTGATTCCAGACATTACGTATCTAGAAAAAAACAAATATAAAATTAAAGGCTTAATTATTACCCACGGACATGAAGACCACATTGGAAGTATTCCCTATTTATTAAAACAAATGGATGTACCAATTTATGCTACTAGATTAACGATGGGGCTAATTAAAAACAAATTAGAGGAACATCATTTGCTTAAAAAAGCTAGATTAAAGGAAGTAAAACAAGGGCAAACCATTACATTAGGAAACTTTCGTGTAGAGTTTATTCGTAGTTGCCATAGTATTCCAGATGCGGTTATCCTTGCTATTCATACACCAGTAGGAGTAGTTTTGCATACAGGAGATTTTAAAATAGATTATACCCCAATTGATGATGAAAGAATGGACATGGGAAGAATTGCAGAACTTGGTAATAAAGGAATTTTAGCATTAATGTCTGATAGTACCAATGCCGAAAGAAAAGGTTATACCATGTCAGAACGCAGTGTAGGAGAAGTATTTGACAAACTATTTTTAAACTGTACCAAAAGAATTGTGGTAGCAACTTTTGCTTCTAACGTACACCGTGTACAACAAATTGTAAATGCTGCAGTGGCAAATAAAAGAAAAATTGCTGTTTGTGGTAGAAGTATGATTAACATGATAAATGTAGCAAGAGAACTTGGTTATATTCAAGTACCAGACAATGTATTTATAGATATTGACATGATTAAAAACTACAAAGACGAACAACTTGTTATTATCACAACAGGAAGCCAAGGGGAAACCATGTCTGCTTTAACAAGAATGGCAACAGGAGAACATAAAAAAGTAGAAATCACCCCAAATGATTTAATTATTATTTCTGCCAACCCAATACCAGGAAACGAGAAATTAGTTTCTAAAGTAATTGATGACTTAATGAAAATAGGAGCAGAAGTAGTATATAGTTCACTAGAAGATATTCACGTATCTGGGCATGCTTGTCAAGAAGAAGAAAAACTAATGCTAGCACTAACAAGACCAAAATATTTTATTCCTGTTCATGGAGAGTACAGACAATTAGTAGCTCATGCGGAAACAGCACAAAAAATGGGAGTAGAAAAGAAAAATATTTTCATGATGTCTAATGGTAGAGTGCTAGAAATAAACGAAAAAGAGGCAAAACTAACAGGAGCCGTATCATCTGGAAAAATTTTAGTAGACGGACTAGGAGTAGGAGATGTTGGTAATATTGTTCTTCGTGATAGACAACATTTATCACAAGATGGACTTATTGTTATTGTGCTTACCATGGATTCTTCTACCGGAGAAATTGTAGCAGGACCAGATGTTATTTCTAGAGGTTTTGTGTATGTAAGAGAATCCGAAAACTTAATGGAAGATGTAAAAGGCGTTATTCGCCAAAGTTTAAGAAAATGCGAAGAAAAACACATCAAAGATTGGGCTAGCATTAAGTCTATTTTAAAAGAGGAATTAAGAGAATATATTTTCCAAAAGACCAAAAGAAACCCAATGTTATTACCAATCATTATGGAAGTATAACCACATAGAAGGAAAAAAAGATACAATAAAACTTACAAGATGTGTCAAAACTTTTGACACATCTTATATTTATGCTGTATAATATTTACAGAAATAAAAATAAGGAGAGAGGCAAAATGGATTATAAAGATTTAGCAGATAAAATATTTCCCAATGCAAAAGATATATCATATTACGAAGAAAAATATCCAGAAAGAAACTTAAAAGAAGGGGCAATTGTGACAAGATTTGCACCAAGCCCAACAGGATTTGTACATATTGGAGGATTGTACCAAGCAACCCTTGCTAAAAAACTTGCCAAACAAACAGGAGGCGTATTCTTTTTAAGAATAGAAGATACAGACCAAAAACGTGAAGTAGAAAATGGAATTACCGGAATTATTGATGCCTTAAACGACTTTGGACTTACTCCAGACGAAGGCATGCAAAACGAAACCGAAGAAAAAGGAAATTATGGACCATATAAGCAATCCTTAAGAAAAGAAATATACCAAGCCTATGCCAAATATTTGTTAGCACAAGGAAAAGCATATCCTTGTTTTTGTACCCCAGAAGACTTAGAAGAAATGAGACAAAAACAAGAAGCTGCCAAAATACGACCTGGCTATTATGGTGTATGGGCAAAATGCAGAAATTTATCAGTAGAAGAAATGATGGAAAAAATAGAAAAAGGAGAAGAATATATTATTCGTTTAAAATCTCCAGGAAATCCAGAAAAGAAAATAAAACACCATGATGTGATAAAAGGAAATATCGATTTTCCAGAAAATGACCAAGATATTGTTATTATTAAATCCGATGGACTTCCAACCTATCACTTTGCACATGCCGTAGATGACCATTTAATGCATACTACACATGTAATTCGTGGGGACGAATGGGCAGCATCTGTACCACTTCATTTGCAATTATTCCAGGTACTAGGATTTAAACCACCAAAGTATGCGCACATTGCACCTATTATGAAGCAAGAGGGAGATACCAAAAGAAAACTAAGCAAACGTAAAGACCCAGAAGCGGCTGTTAGCTATTATAGCGAAATAGGAGTGCCAAAAGAAGCGGTATTAGAATATTTATTAAATATAGCCAACTCTAATTTTGAAATTTGGAGAAAACAAAACAAAGATAAATCTGTAGAGGAATTTGATTTACAACTAAATAAAATGGGAGTAAGTGGTGCTTTGTTTGATATGGTAAAACTATTAGACATTTCTAAAAACGTTATCTCTCGTTATGATGCACAAACAGTATATAACGAAACAAAAAAATGGGCATCTAAATACGATACAGAGCTAGAGAAAATTTTAGATAAAGACCTAACCTATACTATGAAAGTATTAGGAATGGAAAGAGGAAACGCAAAACCTAGAAAAGATATAGCAAAATGGTCTGATATACGTTATCAAACAGCCTATATGTTTGAAGAGCTTTACGAACAAGCACAAGAAGAATACGAATACCAAACCATAACAGATAAAAAAGAAATACAAGCTATTTTAGAAAATTACCTTACTGTATATGATGAGCAAGATGATAAACAAACATGGTTTGATAAAATAAAAGATGTAGCAGAAAAACTAGGATATGCAAGAGAAGTAAAAGAATATAAGCTAAATCCAGAAAAGTATCCAAAAGGTCATGTAGGAGATGTAAGTACAGTACTTCGTGTTAGCCTAACCAGAAGAGCCAATACACCAGACCTTTACGAAATAATGAAAATACTAGGAAAAGATGTAATACAAAAACGTTATCAAGAAATTTTATCCAAATAAGAGGTGTTCAAAGTAAATGGAATACAACATAGGAGATATAGTAAGGACCAAAAAACAGCATCCTTGTGGAAGCAAACTATGGGAAATAACCAGAGTAGGGGTAGACTTTAAATTAAAATGCCTAGGATGTGGGCATAGTATTACAGTAGAAAGACCAAAAGCTTTAAAAATGATTACAAAAAAATGTAACCAGTAATGAAAAAATACTCATCACATAGAAAGTGATGAGTATTTTTCATAGGGCCTACATAAAGTAAATTTTACTCGGTTTTAGAACCTGTGCGAATATACTTTGTATATTCAGGGTTGTTCATGTCCGGACGTTCATATTCTGGAAATCCTCCATGATTACTAATAGATTTGGTTATACGTAAATCGTAGAAGTAGGAACCTGTTAGTGTTACCTCTAAAATTTGGGATTCTGGGTCGTAGCTACCTTCATAACGTTCTGCTAGTATAGTGCCTGCTTCAGAATTGTGGAGAACATAGCGTTCTCTCTGAAATCCGCCATAATGACGGATAACACTTTTAACGTCATCATCGTGGCTTTCCGAACCATTTAATGGTACTACTAAGATTTGAGAGTCTTTGTCGTAGTTACCACCAAACTCTTTTGCTAACAAAGTTCCAGCATCATAGTCCTTTAAAACAAACCGTGCTCTTTTACTTTTAGACATGAATATGCCTCCCTAAAAATATTTGTACAAATTTGAACAAATGAAATTGTGCCGTGTTCAAATTGAACATGTATCTATTATACAATACTTTTTGCCTAAAAGCAAGGGATTTTAACACAAATTTACATAATTTTGTATTGCTTTCCAAACTTCTTCGGTATAAATTTTTCGCTCCGAAGAAAAAGGAAGGTAAGCTAAATCCTGAAGAGGATTAATGGCTTTGGCTAAGGTTTGCATTGCAGTATCTACCTTTGTAACAGCTATTTTATCTGCTTTATTTCCAATTACAATACAAGGTAGGTTGGAATTTATAATATACTGGTACATTAATTTATCATTTTCCGTAGGAGCATGGCGAATATCTAGTAAAAAGAGGATTAAAGCAATTTCCTTAGAAGTTTCTAAATATTCTTCAATAAAATGCCCCACTGTTTCTTGTTCTTTTTTAGACATTTTACTATAACCATAACCTGGTAAATCTACAAAATAAAACTTAGAATCCATATCATAAAAATTAATTTGTCTGGTTTTACCCGGTTCACTACTGGTTCTTGCTAAACGCTTTCTATTTATCATAGTATTAATAAAAGAAGATTTTCCTACATTAGATTTTCCTACCAAGACAATTTGTGGTAAGTCATTTTTAGGATATTGCGAAGGACGAACAGCAGAAACTTCTAGTTTAGGATTATGAATAGAAATCAACTTTTTTCACCTCTTTTTATTTTTTCTCTATTTTTTCTTTTCCACCCATATATGGTCTTAATACTTCTGGAATGGTAATACTTCCGTCTTCTTGGTAATGATTTTCTAAAAAGGCAATTAGCATACGAGGAGGAGCAACTACAGTGTTGTTTAAGGTATGTGCATAATAATTTCCTTTTTCTCCTTTCACACGAATACCTAATCTTCTTGCTTGTGCATCACCTAAATTAGAACAGCTTCCTACTTCAAAATATTTTTGTTGTCTTGGACTCCAAGCCTCTACATCCACACTTTTAACTTTTAAATCGGCTAAATCGCCACTACAACATTCTAATGTTCTAACTGGAATTTCCATGCTTCTAAACAATTCTACAGTATAAGACCAAAGCTTTTCATACCACTGCATACTTTCTTCTGGTTCACAAACAACAATCATTTCTTGTTTTTCAAACTGATGAATACGGTACACACCACGTTCTTCAATTCCATGAGCACCTTTTTCTTTTCTAAAACAAGGAGAATAAGAAGTCATGGTATATGGTAAATTTTCCTTTTTTAAAATTTGGTCTTTAAACTTACCAATCATAGAATGTTCACTGGTTCCAATTAAATACAAATCTTCGCCTTCAATTTTATACATCATGGCATCCATTTCCTCAAAACTCATAACACCGGTTACTACATCAGAACGAATCATGTAAGGTGGAATACAATACGTAAAACCTTTGTCAATCATAAAATCTCTTGCATAAGAAAGAACAGCAGAATGTAGTCTTGCAATATCTCCCATTAAATAATAAAATCCATTTCCAGCAACACGTCTTGCACTATCTAGGTCAATACCATTTACAGCTTCCATAATATCGGTATGGTAAGGAATTTCATAAGAAGGAACAAAAGGCTCGCCATATTTTTTAAGTTCTACGTTTTGGCTATCATCTTTTCCAATAGGAACACTTTTATCAATAATGTTAGGAATACGCATCATTCTTGTTTTTACTTCTTCTCGCAAAGAAGCTTCCAATTCCTCATTTTTTAATAATTCTTGGTTTAGTTTTTCTACTTCTTGCTTTACGGTTTCAGCTTCGGCTTTTTTTCCTTCACGCATGTAGTTTCCAATCTGGTTGCTAAGTGTTTTTCTTTTATTACGAAGGTCATCTCCTTTTGCCATGGTCTCACGAGCTTTTTTATCTAGCTCTAATACTTCATCTACAAGAGGAAGTTTATAGTCCTGAAATTTATTTTTTATATTTTGTCTTACCAAATCTGGATTTTCACGAATTAATTTAATATCTATCATATACTTTCTATCCTTTCTAATTGATATAATTTTTGGCAACCGCATCTACGAGTTCAAAACGATGTTTTTGCCCTGTTATATTATCTGGTCTTGGTGGAATTTCTTCCAAAAACATTGTTTCTGGTCTTACCCAGATATGTTTACCATCTTCTCTTGGATATAATGGTTTATACACTACCATACGTTCCTTTGTTTCCGAATCATATGCAACATTTTCTACAAAATAATAATTTCCTTTAAAATGACGATACACTCTTCCAATTTCTACTGACATTACACAAAACCTCCTATAAAAAAATATATACAAAAAAACGTCCTTATCCAAACGATAAGGGCGAAATGTATTCACGGTACCACCTTAAAAATTATCTTTTCTTATGCTGTAACCTGCATGACTGGTTTAGGTTTTCCTAAAAGCATCTAAGAGTAGATTCGTTTTGCCACTTTACTTATTTTCACCAACCATAAGCTCTCTAACAAAGAAAACAAAAGTACTAGTCTCTTATCAAACGCTATATAATATCTATACTTTACCACAAATACAAACAAAATGCAAGAAAAATTTGGAAATTTTGTTACCAATCTACCCTACGCGGAACATAAATGCATACACACCATTAAATAGTAAGCTTTCCAAAATAAAATTCAAAAATTAAAATTCTTTTTATGTTCGCTTGTTTTTCACTGTAAATTATTGTAATATAATAGCAACCTTTCGCTTGAAAAGGCCAGTCTTTTTCTTAAAGGCGGAAAGGGGTGTACTACATATGACAATCGGCGATGCACTTCTTTGTTTAGTTGATAAACTGTTAGAAGAAAGGGAAAGAGTCATTAGACTTGAACTTTCAAAACCAAATCAACAAAATAAAGATGAGCAAACAGGCAAAGACTGATTGTAGACATACATAAGTCGTAGGGCAAATTCTTCCGGATTTGCTCTATTTTTAAGCAAAAAAATAGTATGTGCACTTCCGGATACACATACAACTACAATCTGACAATCGGCATCAGACACATTTATTATGTACTTAAATAATAACATATTATTAGTGCATTGTCAAATAAAATTCCAAAAAAATAGCTGTCAAATATTTTAAATGCAACGGTGCTGTAACATTTAAAGGTTACCTACAAGAGTAAAGGCAAAATATCTATTTATGAATTGTAAAAAAAGCAAAAGTGTAGTATAATAGTATTAGGTTAGCAAAGCAACCAAGCTTAAATTTTAGGAGGTTTCAGTATGGAAAATCGGAATGGTCCAATGACAAGTTTTGAGGCAATTATGCAGTTATTAGAAGGAAAAGCAAGTAGATTAATGTTTATCGACCTAATTACAAGACTTCTGAAACGAGAGGAATATGTAGACAACATTTTTCACGAGTACAGACCAGATGAATGGGAAATTGTATTAGAGGCGATGGAAGCATTAAATACCGAAAGATCCCTTCGGATTGCACAATCCATCCAGTACCATCTGGAGCACACAAACTAAACGTAAAAAGGAGGCGAATGCCTCCTTTTTGCATGGTTATTCTATTTTTCTATCATTACGGTTATTTCCACTAGAGCACATTTTTTCATATTCCTTACATTTCATTTTGTATTCTAATTGCATGGTTAAATAACGATAATACAAATACCCTTGCTCATATTGCATAAAAGGGTGAAACATAGGATTTTCCATATCGGGTGGATAGTTTCTATCTGGTTCATATCCATAGGGAAATCCTTGTGAAGAATAATACCCATTAAAATCCATATTTTTATCCATTTTTTTCCTTCCTTATAATTACTATATTTGGGTTTTTGGATATACCCATAAACCTATTGAAAATGTAATTTCTAAAAATGCAAAAACAAAACTATTATTACATATATATTCTGTTCTTAAATTTTCATACATTTTCTTTTCGCAAGAAAGCTTTTTATAAGCCAAAGAACAAGAAAAAGCACCATGCCCCAAGCAAGATAAGAAAAAGAAGTAGTAGTATTAGCAAGAGATTTTCCTAAATTACTAGAAACAGATTGTAAATCTAAATTAAAAATAGGAAACCAAGCTATCATAAGATAAGTGTAAAAAGCGGCAAATATTCCTTGTAGTAACTTTCCTAAAAAATATGGCACAATAGAAAGATTCGTTTTAGATACAATACTAAGCACTTGCAAGCCAATAGAAATTCCACCAAATCCTAATAAAAAGGCACAAAGGGTAACACTAGTAGAAAGGTGTTTTGTTACCACCATACTTACATTTTTTACTCCATTGGTTAGCTCTAGTATTCCCGTAAGAACAGGAGTTACAAAAGAAGTTTCTATTCCAAACACCTGAAAAATAGGAGAGAGCATATTGCCTAAAAAAGAAAGTAAATGACTTTGTTGTAACACAGAAATAATAACACTAAATAGCACAACAAATCCACCTATCATTACAATGGTTTTCGTGCTATTGGTAATACTACTAGATAGCATTTGACCAAGAGAAATAGGCTCTTGGGTATAGACTAAAGAATGAGTAAAAGTATTTTTTTGACTAGGCTTTTTGTATTTCCAAAAACGAAATAAAAATCCAACAGTAAGGCAAGCAAGTAAATGAGTAAACAGTAATAAATAGCCAAGTAGCGTATCTCCAAACAAACTAATGCCAACCGTACCAATAATAAAAAGAGGACCAGAATTATTGGTAAAGCTAAGGAGCCTTTCGCTTTCTTCCTTAGTAGTAATACCTTTTTCATAAAAATCGGTCGCTATTTTAGCACCCACTGGTGTACCACTAATCATCCCCATCACCAAAGCAAAAGCACCTTCCCCAGGAACATGAAATAAAGGGCGCATCAGCCAAGAAAAAAGTTTTCCAATACTAGGAATAATGCTAGTATACCCAAGAAGCTCGGTAGCAATAAAAAAAGGAAAAAGCGAAGGTAAAACAGAATTTGCCCATAAAGAAAGCCCTTCCTTAGTAGCAGAAAGATTGGTTTTAGAAAACAAAAGTAGACTTATGGTAAAAAGCAAAAATAAAGTAGGAAGAATAGCATTTCGCAAGGAAACAATGTGAAAATGAATGGACTTACTTTTCAAAATAGACACACCGGCTTTCTCATAAATTGCATAGTAATGTATATGTAAAAAAAGAAGAAATATGATAAAAGGTAAGCACTTGTTTTCTCACACAAAAAATGCTATAATACTACTAATGAAAAAAATTCCAAAGGAGATAAATGACAGCATGAATGGTTTAATAGAAGAGTGGATAGATAACCCAAAAGTGCAAGAATATCTATCTTATATAAAAGCAAAAAAAGGCCCGGTAGTTGTATCGGGCTTAACTGACGTAGCAGGGCTTGGGCTTGTGTGTGCAAGCAGAAAGGTTTTCAATAGACCTATTTGTATTATAACCTATAACGAAATTCAAGCAAAAAACAAAATAAAAGATTTGGCGTATTTTGAAGATACGGTAGAGTTTTTCCCTAAAAAAGAGCTAGTTACGTATGATTATATAGCAGAAAGTAAAGACTTACCTTATGCCAGAATGGATGTGCTAAATCATATGAGAGAGGGAAAGGTAAAAATTATTGTTACTACCATAGAAGCAATGATGCAGAAAATGATTCCACAAGAGGTATTGTTTGCTTCTAGTATGGAGATAGAAGTAGGAAAAGAATATTCCCTTTCTACTATAAAAGAAAAACTACTAGCCATGGGATATGAAAGAACTGATTTAGCGGAGGTAAAGGGGAATTTTAGTGTTCGTGGAGGAATACTAGATATTGCAACATCGGATAGCAAAGGTGTTCGTATAGAGTTTTGGGGAGATGAAGTGGATTCCATTCGTAGTTTTCATTTATCTAGCCAAAGGTCTATCGAGATGCTTTCTAAGGTAACCTTTTTTCCTTCTCATGAGTATTTGCTAGAACTACCAAAAGAAGAGGTTATTTCTCGCCTGCGAAATAGAGGCTTAAAAGGAGAAATGGCAGAAGTTCTAGAAAAAGATATAGAGGTAATAAAAGAGGGAAACTATATTAGCAAAATAGATAAGTATTTTTTCGACTTTTATACAAAATCCGAAACCTTTTTAGATTACCTAAGCAAGGATTTCCTTATCTTTTTGGATGAGCCATCCAAATTAGAAAACCGTATTACTAGCATTTTAAAGGAAAATGAAACGGTTTTGAAAATGCTAACAGAAAAGGAAAAAATAATTCCAGATGCGTTTACTTTATTAGAAAACAAAGAGGCTATTTTTTCTCATTTACAAGATAAGCAAGTAATAGAATTACAAAGCCAAAATTTACCTAGCAAAAAAGAAAATGTTTTTGCTTTTGATTGCCGTGAAGTGCTATTTTATAAAGCAAATATGGAACCGCTTTTTACAGAATTACGAGAGGCAGTAGAAAAAAAGAAAAAAATACTACTACTTGCAGGAGTAGAGGCAAATGCCAAACGAATTGCTACTTTGCTACTAGAACAAGATATACCGCATTTATTAGTAAAAGAGCTAAAAAAAGAACAGTTACAACCAGGAAAGGTAATAGTAGCACCAGGTAGTTTTTCTAGTGGTTATGAACTAAAAGAAGCAAAACTTTTGGTGATTACAGGAGAGGAACTCGCAGGAGAGGCAAAGAAAAAGAGAAAGCGTGCAAGTTCTGCTTTTAAAGAAGCGGAAAAAGTGGTATATTCGGATTTAAAAATAGGAGACTATGTGGTACATAGAACAAGTGGTATTGGTCAATTTGTAGGAATTACTACTATTTCTGCAGATGGCAATACTAAGGATTACATGAAGCTTCGTTACCAAGATGACGCTATTTTGTATGTTCCAACAAGCAGTTTAGATAGTGTGCGTAAATATATTGGTGGTGGAGAAGCAGAACCAAGACTAAGTAAACTAGGAAGTAAAGATTGGGCAAATACTACAGCAAGAGTAAAGAAAAACTTAAGAGCGGTAGCAAGAGATTTAATAGAGTTATATGCCAAAAGGCAGAAAATAAAAGGATATGCTTTTTCTAAAGACAGTGAATGGCAAAGACAGTTTGAAGATAGTTTCCCATATACCGAAACCGATGACCAGCTTCGTTGTATTGAAGAAGTAAAAAAGGATATGGAAGAGCCAAGACCAATGGATAGACTCCTTTGTGGAGATGTAGGATATGGTAAAACAGAAGTAGCCATAAGAGCTGCTTTTAAAGCATGCCTAGACCAAAAACAAGTAGCTTACTTAGTACCAACAACAGTACTTGCAGACCAGCAATATCAATCTTTTAAAGAAAGAATGGAAGAATTCCCAATTCGTGTAGAGGTATTAAATCGCTTTAAAACCAAAAAACAACAAACCGAAATTATTAAAAAATTAAAATTGGGAGAGATTGATGTCATTATTGGTACACACCGTATTTTAAGCCAAGATGTTGAATTTAAAGATTTAGGCTTATTAATTATTGATGAGGAACACCGTTTTGGAGTAAAGGCAAAAGAAAAAATAAAGAAGCTAAAAGAATCGGTAGATGTTCTTACCATGACAGCTACCCCAATTCCAAGAACTCTTCATATGTCTATTGTTGGAATACGAGACATGTCTGTTATTTACGAGCCACCACAAAACAGAAAACCAGTACAAACGTATGTGTTAGAATATGATGAAGAAGTAATACGTGAGGCAATTACCAAAGAACTAGAGCGTGGAGGGCAAGTATTTTATTTATATAACCAAGTAGAAGGAATAGAAAGAAAAGCAGAACAAGTAGAAAAATTAGTACCAGAGGCCAAAGTGGGATTTGCTCATGGGCAAATGAGTGGTAGGGAACTAGAAGATATTATGCTAAACTTTATTAACCAAAATATTAATGTGCTCGTATGTACTACTATCTTAGAATCTGGTATTGATATTCCAAATGCTAATACCATTATTGTAGAAAATGCAGATAGGCTAGGGCTAGCACAGCTATACCAAATCCGTGGAAGAGTAGGAAGAGCAAGTAGGCAAGCTTATGCCTATATTACCTACAAAAGAGATAAACTGCTATCTGAAGTAGCAGATAAACGTTTAAAGGCTATTAAAGAATTTACAGAGTTTGGCTCTGGATTTAAAATAGCAATGCGTGACCTAGAAATAAGGGGGGCAGGAAGTCTACTTGGAGAAATTCAGCATGGACACATGGAAGAGGTAGGATATGATACCTATTGCAAGCTACTAGAAGAAGTAGTAAAAGAAATGCAAGGTCTTCCGGTAGAAGAGGAAAAAGACATACAAATAGACTTAAATGTTTCAAGCTTTATTCCAGACACCTATATTGAAAATAGCAGTCAAAAGATAGAAATTTATCAGGAAATTGCTTTATGCCGTACCGAAGAAGATATTCGTAACATTGTAGATGAAATGATAGATAGATATGGTACCCTTCCAGAAGAAGTGGAAAATTTACTAGAAATAGCAAGAATAAAAGAATTATGCAAACAGTGCCATATTTATAAAGTATCCCAAAGAGTAAATGGAGTAGTGTTTATAATAGAAGAAAAAGCATACACTCCAGAAATTATTGATGCAATGATTCAAGAATACAAAAATAAATTACGCTTTTCTCCTGGAAAAGAAATGTATTTTACTCTAAAAGTAGAAGGAAAAGGAGATAGTAAAAAATTAGAAGAAATAAAAAGCTTTTTACAAAATTTAGAAACTGTAAAAGCAAAACAACAACCAGACAGTATAAAATAAGTTAAGACTGGGAATGCTGTTAACAAAAGTCACTTAAAAAAAGAAAGGAGTGGCACCATGCAAATTATTACAAGCAAAGAAAATGAAACTGTAAAATATATCAAGAAATTAAAAGACAAAAAATTTCGAGACGAAACAAACGAATATATTATAGAAGGAATTAAGCTATTACAAGAAGCGATGCAAGAAAAAGTAACCATTAAAAAAATTGTACTTTGCGAAGAATGTGATAATGGAGAACTAAAACAAAATATGTTATACGAAATTGCTAAATATCCTTGTATGTATGTTTCTAAAAAAATATTTTTATCCCTTAGTGAAGTAACCACACCACAAGGCGTATTAGCAGTAGTAGAAAAAGGGGATAATAGTGAAAAAATAGACTATAACGAAGATATTATTGTAGCACTTGATGGCATTGCTGACCCAGGAAATTTAGGTACTATTTTAAGAACTATAGATAGTGTAGGATTAACACAAATTATTGTATCCAAAGATACGGCAGACTGTTATAATCCTAAAGTAGTACGTTCTACCATGGGGGCTATCTTCCGCTTAAATATTATTACAAGTCCTAATTTAGTAGAAACAATGAAAGAAATAAAAAGACATAAATTTCAAGTAGTAGCCACTTCCTTGCAAACCAATAACAGTATGTATGACATTACTTATCAAAAAAAGGTAATAGTAATAGGAAATGAAGCAAATGGCGTTTCCAAAGAAATAATGGACTTAGCCGATACCAAAATAAAAATACCAATGTTAGGAAAAACAGAAAGCTTAAACGCATCCGTTGCAACAGGAATACTGTTATACGAATATGTTAGACAAAAAATTACAGGAAAAAATAATGGTAAATAACAATACCTTTCTATTACTTAAAAAAAGAGAAAACCAAATGGCTTTCTCTTTTTTTCTTTAAAACTCACAATTTTTTGGTGTTCTTGGGAATGGAATAACATCACGAATGTTTTGCATTCCTGTTATATACATAAGCATTCTTTCAAATCCTAAACCAAAACCAGCATGTGGCGCACTTCCAAATCTTCTTAGGTCTAGGTACCACCAATATTCTTCTTCAGGCATATTTAATTCTTTCATTCTTTGTTTTAGTTTTTCTAAATCATCTTCTCTTTGGCTACCACCAATAATCTCGCCAATTCCTGGTGCTAGTAAGTCAGTTGCAGCAACGGTTTTTCCGTCCTCATTTAATTTCATGTAAAAGGCTTTAATATCTTTTGGATAGTCGGTTACAAAAACTGGCTTTCCAAAAACTTTTTCACTTAGGTAACGTTCATGTTCTGTTTGAATATCGGTGCCCCAGGTTACTTTAAATTCAAATTCATCGTTATGCTTTTCTAGTTCTTTAATAGCGTCTGTATACGTAATTCTTCCAAAATCAGAGTTTACTACGTTTTCTAATTTTTCGGTAAGACCAGTATCAATGTATTTGTTAAAAAATAGCATTTCTTCTGGTGCGTTTGCAAAAACGTCTTTAATAATATATTTTACCATATCTTCTGCTAAAGCAATATCATCGTTTAAATCCGCAAAACACATTTCGGGTTCAATCATCCAAAATTCTGCTGCATGCTTTACGGTATTAGAATTTTCGGCACGGAAGGTTGGTCCAAAGGTGTACACATTACGAAAAGCAAAAGCATAGTTTTCCGCATCTAATTGTCCACTTACGGTTAGGTGGGCTGGCTTTCCAAAAAAGTCTTTAGAAAAATCTACTTCTTTGTTTTTGTTTTTTGGAACATCTTTTAAATTAAAATTTGTTACATTAAACATCTCGCCTGCACCCTCTGCATCAGAGGAAGTAATAATAGGCGTGTGCACATATACAAATCCTCTTTCTTGAAAAAATTTGTGGATGGCAAAAGCAAGCACACTTCTTACACGAAATACGGCACTAAACGTATTGGTTCTTGGACGTAAATGTGAAATAGTACGTAAATATTCAAAAGAATGTCTTTTCTTTTGCAGTGGAAAATCAGGTGCACATTGGTTTACAATTTTTATTTCTTTTGCTTTTATTTCAAAAGGTTGTTTAGCATCCTTTGTTACCACAACATTACCACAAACTACAATAGAAGACCCAATAGAAAGCTTGCAAATAGCATTAAAATTTTCTAAAGCAGTATCAAATACAATTTGTACATTATTAAAGAAAGATCCGTCATTTACCTCTATAAATCCAAATGTTTTAGAATCACGAACGGTTTTCACCCAGCCAGATACTTCTACTTCTTTATCAGAATAAGAATCTAGCTCACGATATAATTTTTTAACAGTTACTTTTTCCATAAGAATTCCTCCTGCTCCTAATTATACCCAAATATGAATAGAAAATCAATATTTTGTAGATTGTTTTTTCCAAAAACCTTGATTATTCCTTACTTTTGCAGTACAATAGAAACATCCTAGAAAAAAAGAGGGGGAAAGTGTATGCATGAATATCGTACTAATAATTGTGGAGAACTTAGGATAAATAATGTTGGGCAAGAAGTAAAACTTGCTGGTTGGGTTCAAAAAATTCGTAATTTAGGAGCTATGAAGTTTATAGATTTACGAGACCAGTTTGGTATTACACAGGTTGTTGTTTCTAATAACAGCGAAGTAGAAAAGGTGGCAAATGAGCTTGTTACGGAAACTTGTATTAGTGTGCTAGGAACCGTAATAGAAAGAAGTAGTAAAAATCCTAAAATGCCTACTGGAGAAATAGAATTAGAGGCAAAGCAAATTACTATTTTAGGAAAATGTAAAAGTGTACTACCATTTGAAATTAATTCTGAAAATTCCAACGTAAGAGAAGATTTACGTTTAGAATATCGTTTTTTAGATTTACGAAATGATAAAATACATCAAAATATTTTATTACGTGCTAAAATTATTAAAACCATTCGTGAACGTATGGATGAACTTGGTTTTTGCGAAATTCAAACACCAATTTTGGCAAATTCTTCACCAGAAGGAGCAAGAGACTTTTTAGTACCAAGTAGATTACATCCAGGGGAGTTTTATGCACTTCCACAAGCACCACAACAGTTTAAACAACTTTTAATGGTTTCTGGATTTAATAGATATTATCAAATAGCACCATGTTTCCGTGATGAAGATCCTAGAGCAGACCGTTCACCAGGAGAATTTTATCAATTGGATTTTGAAATGAGTTTTGCAACACAAGAGGATGTTTTTAAAGTATTAGAAGATGTTATTCCATATACTTTCCGTAAACATACTACATGGAAGGTGCCAGAAGGACCTTTTGAAAGAATTCCATATAAAGTAGCAATGGAAAAATACGGTAGTGATAAACCAGATTTAAGAAATCCACTTGTTATTCAAGATGTAACAGAAATAGCAAATAAAACAGAATTTGCAGGCTTTACAGGCAAGAAAGTAAAAGCTATTGTAGTTCCAAATGGTGCAAGCTCTTCACGTAAATTCTTTGATGGTATGACAGAATTTGCAAAAGAAGAACTAGGTGCAAGTGGTCTTTACTGGGTAAAAGTAGAAGAGCAAGGTACTTTTTCTGGTGGTATTGCAAAATATATTACAGAAAATATAGGAAATGAATTGTTAGAAGAAATTGCAAAACCAAAGGACGCTATTTTCTTTGTAGCAGGAGAGGAACTAGAACCACTACAAAAAATGGCAGGAGCACTACGTATTGAACTTGGAAAACGTTTAGATTTACTAGAAAAAGAAACGTATCGTTTTTGCTTAATTGTAGATTTCCCAATGTATGAGTTATCTGATGAAGGAAAAATAGATTTTAACCATAATCCATTTTCTATGCCACAAGGCGGGTTAAAAGCATTAGAGGAAAAAGACCCATTAGAAGTGTATGCTTACCAATACGATGTAGTATGTAATGGTTACGAAATAGCATCTGGTGCGGTACGTAACCATGACCCAGAGCTTATGGTAAAAGCATTCCAAATTGCAGGATATAGCGAAGAAGATGTAAAAACAAAATTTGGCGCATTGTATAATGCTTTCCAATATGGAACACCTCCACATGCAGGAGCTGCTCCTGGATTAGATAGAATTATTATGCTAATTGAGAACGAAGAAAATATTCGTGAAGTTATTGCATTTCCAAAAAATAAAAAGGCAAGAGATTTAATGATGCGAGCACCAAGCAAAGTAACAGAAGAACAACTAAGAGATGTTCATATAAAACTAGATTTGGAGGAAAAATAGATGAAATATTGCTATACTCCACAAGGGGTATGTTCTAGAGAAATGAAAATAGAAGTTGAAGGAGATACCATCCAATTTATTAAGATTATTGGTGGTTGTGATGGAAATACCAAAGGACTTTGCAATTTATTAAAAGGCATGAAAGTAGACGAAGCTATTCAAAAACTAAAGGGGATTGATTGTGGAGGAAAAGGTACTTCATGTCCAGACCAATTAGCAAGAGCGTTAGAACAAGCAAAAAAGAAAAAAGGCGTAGGTTAAAACTACGTCTTTTTTAGAAAAGAGGAAAATATGGAAAAAAAGAAAGTCTTAATAGGAATGAGTGGAGGAGTAGACAGCAGTGTTTCTGCGCTATTACTAAAACAGCAAGGATATGAAGTAATAGGAGCTACTATGAGCTTGTGGGAAGATAAAGAAAATCCGAACCATACGCTGGAAGAGGCAAAAAAAGTATGTGATGCTTTGCAAATACCATTTTATCCACTTTATTTGGAAAAAGAATTTAACAAATACGTGGTACAAAATTTTATACAAGAATATCAAGAAGCAAGAACTCCAAACCCTTGTGTACAATGTAACCGCTATTTAAAATTTGGCTTGTTTTTAGCAAAGGCAAAAGAACTTGGATGCCAGTATGTAGCAACAGGTCATTATGTAAGAACAAGTTACTTAGAAAAATATAACCAAGTTGTATTACAAAAAGCACCAAATAACAAAGACCAAAGCTATTTTTTATATGCTATTCCAAAAGAAGTGCTGCCAATGTTAGTATTTCCATTGCAAAAATATACAAGTAAGGAAGAAATAAGGGAAATAGCAAAAGAAAACCACCTTCCAGTGGCAGAAAAAAAAGATAGTCAGGAAATTTGTTTTATACCAGACGGAAACTATGGATGCTTCTTAAGAAAAAATGGAATAGGTACAGTAAAAAAAGGAGATTTTGTATTAAAAGATGGAACAAAATTAGGAGAACATAAAGGACTTATCTATTACACCATAGGACAAAGAAAAGGCCTTGGCATTTCGTATAAAGAACCGCTGTATGTGATTTGCTTAGATAAAAAAGAAAATAAGGTAGTATTAGGAACCGAACCAGAATTATATAAAAGTAGCTTTACTGTGTCTGATGTACATCTTTTAGTGGAAAAAGAAAAAATGGAAACCTTGGGTACCATGCAGGTAAAAATACGATACCGTGCCAAAGAAGCGGATTGTAAGATAGAATGGCTTTCAGAAAATAGAATAAAAGTATTACTAGATAAACCACAAAAAAGTATTACCCCAGGACAATCTGCTGTATTATACGATGGAGATGTTGTGTTAGGTGGAGGAATAATAGAAGAATAATAAAAAGAAAAGAGAGGACCAAATTCGGTCCCCTCTTTTTGGGATGCTCTCATCGTTCACTAGTGAAAGACTCCTTACGAAGCATACAATACTCCGTATCGCCATTACAAAGACCTTCACCGTACAGACGGCAAAAGATTTTGTCTTTGCAGCCCTTTTTGTTGGAGCCTATGGCAGATTCGGAGTTCCTCCGTTCGTTTAACGATTTGATCATGTGTTCATTTGCTTTTAACATAATGTCTACATCCTTTCTGAAATTTCTTTGGTGTATATTCCATTATAACATATATATTCTAAAAATGCAAATTTTAGAACTAAAAAATTGTAAAATATAGGAAAAACGTAAAGAGAAAAATGCATGTAAACAGCAAAAAATAAATAAAAAATTTAGGTTAAGGCAAGAAAAATAAAAATATAAAAAATAGCTTAAGAAAAACTAAAGAAATTCTTTACCAAAAAGACGAGTGCTATTCACAAAAAGGACATAAAGGAACGGTAAAATAAAACCATCGTAAGGGAAGGAGAGTGATAGAAAATAATATAATATAAATGAAATGAAAGAAGATGAATTGCAGAAAATAAAAAAGTAAAATAGAATTTTAAATAAAAAAGGAGGAATGCCTATCGAATACTAAAGTAAAATTGTAAAACCCCATAAAAGTCTTAAAAATAGATGATTACCCTAAAACATATAGAAGAGCCTAGAAACTTAAGCTAGGCTCTTTTCGGTTTAGAAAAATATTTTTAATATTTGTAAAAGACTATTCCCTTACTATGTATTTTGTGATATAGTAAGGAAAATGAAAAATTACAAGAAAAAGGGGTAGAACATGAAAGAAAAAGTAGAGAAAAAGGAAAAACAGAAGAAAAGGCTATGGCAATCAAAAGCAGTAAAAATAATATTAATTATTTTTTTACTTCTTATCATTGCAGGAGTTGTTTTTGCAGGAATAAAATTAGCGCCAGGTTACAAAGATACTTCTATTAAAGATAGAACCAATTTAGTTATTAACAATAGCAATGTAACCGAAAGGCTTCAAAAGAATGGTACTTATGTGTATCGTGACGAAAAGGGAGTATGGTATTTAAGCTTTGAAGATGTAGAAAACTTTTTTGATTCTCACCTATACTTTGACGAAAAATATCAGCAAGTGGTAACTACTTCTGGTACACAAATTGCAAGTATAGAAGTAGGCAAAAATGAAATGTATGTCAATAGTGCCAAAACAGAAATAAATGGTACTGTAATGGAAAAAGACGGAAAATGGTATTTGCCATTTTCAGAGATGGAAAACGTATACAATGTAGAAGTAACTTATATAGAAGGAAATGATACGATTGTAATAGAATCGTTAGATAAAAAGTTAACCAGGGCACTTATTAACCGTAATACCAGTGTAAAAGCGCGTGATAGAAGTCTTTGTAGAACAATAGAAAAACTAAAAAAGGGAGATAGCGTTATTATTGTGGCACAATTTGACGACTGGACAAAAATTCGTACTGCAAATGGTAATATTGGTTTTGTAAAAACAAAGGTATTAAATAATATCACCGAAGTTAGAAGCGATATTGTTCTTCTAAAACAGATAGAAGGACAAGTAAATTTAGTATGGGATTATTACTCAGAAGTTGCTTCTGCACCAGATAGAACAGGCGAAACGATAGAAGGTATTAATGTGGTATCTCCATCTTTCTTTACCTTGGTAAGAAGCGGACAAGGGGAAATAGACACCAACATAGGGGAAGAAGGAAAAGCTTATATAGAATGGGCACATCAAAATGGATATAAAATATGGCCAATGCTTTCTAATAATTCTCTTCGCGAAACCACAGAAGAAATTATGCAAGATTATAAATTACGTGAAGATTTAATTAATAATATTGTAAATGTTTTAGTAGAATACCAGCTAGATGGTGTAAATATTGACTTTGAAAATATGAATGCCGAAGATAAAGATTTATTTTCTCGTTTTATTATTGAACTAGAACCAAGGCTAAAAGAGCTTGGAATGGTACTTTCTGTAGATGTAACAGCACCAGACGGAGGAGAAAACTGGTCTTTGTGCTATGATAGAAACGTACTTGCCGATGTAGCGGATTATTTAATATTTATGGCATATGACCAACATGGAGCTTCTTCTACAGAAGCAGGAACAGTAGCAGGATATGATTGGGTAGAAGTAAATGTAAAAAAATTCCTAGGACAAGAAGGTGTAGCAAAAGAAAAACTAATTTTAGCAATGCCACTATATACAAGGCTTTGGAAAGAAGTAGATGGAGAAGTAACACCTACAGTTATCTTTATGAATGAAGTAGAAGACTACATTCCAGAAGGAGTAGAAAAAGTTTGGAACGAAGATACCAAACAATATTACATTGAGTATACCGAAGGAAATGCTACCTACAAAATGTGGATTGAAGATGAAGAATCTATCAAGGCAAAATTAGGATTAATAGAAAAGTATGAACTTGCCGGTTCTGCTTTTTGGGAAAAAGATAGAGAAACACCAGGAGTTTGGACTACATTAAAAGAAATGAGTAAGTAAATAGAATAAAGAAAGAACACCTATCATACACTAGTAAAAATAGTAAATGGTAGGTGATTTTTTATGTATGTGTATATAAGACAAGCTAAAGAAAAAGAGGAACTATTGGAAAAAGGAAAAGGAAAATTTTCTTTTTTTAAGTCCCTTTTTCTTTGGTATAAAATGAAAAGAGGATGGATAAAAGAAATTCCCTTTCATGAAAATAAAATCTATATTCTTCCTATATGGGAAGGAAAAGAAATTTCTTTTAAAACAATGCAAAAGATTAGACAAAATTTAGAAAACTTACTCGTAAAAGACATGGTAAAAACTGTGGCACTTTCCTCGTATGTAAGCAAAATAGATACCTTAAAAAATGATTTATATCGCCAAAATAAAACTGTGTTAGATGGTAGAACGTTATTTTCTTCCATGATTTTGGAAACATTAGAATACATAGCAGAAAAGCAAAATACTATCATAGAGAAAGAAGACGTGTATGTTTTAGTAAATGATGCTAGTAGTTTTCATTTAGATAACTTAAAACTAATGGCACAAAAAGTACGTAACTTATATATTATTACCAACCATATAGAAAAATTCCAGAGCTTAGAAGAATATTTATATCACAATATGGGAATTATTATTAATATTGCCAACAATAAAAAGAAAAGCCTGCGAAAGGCAAAATGGATTGTTAACTTTGATTTTCCAGAAGAATTACTAGAAAAATATAATTTATGTAAAACTGCTATTCTTATGAATATAGAAGAAAAAATTGAAATGAAGCACAAAATTTTTAATGGAGCTTTAGTAAATATGTTAGAAATAAAACTCCCAGAAGAGATAGAAAACTATTTTAAAGAAGAAGACCTAACTACTTTTTTTTCTCCTACCATATTATACGAAAGCTTGGTAATAAAGTACGGAAAATTAGAAGGAATTCGTAATCAATTAAAAAAGGATACCATTTCTATTTCTTGTTTAATAGGAAATAAAGGAAAGCTAAGTAAAGAGGAGTATACAAGAGTAATGGAAAGATAATGTTCTTTTTTGTAGAAGAATTCGCAAAAAAAGACAAAAAAATGTTTTCTGAAATCTCTTGACAAATTTGGGAATATCCCTTAATATATTGAAGGTATAAATTTTGATCAATAAAGGAGGTAGACAAAATGGAAGGAAAAGAAATACTACTAACACAAGAAGGATATAATAACCTAGAAAAAGAATTAGACGAACTTAGAACCGTAAAAAGACCAGAAATAGCAGAACGTATTAAAATTGCGTTAGGATTTGGAGATTTATCAGAAAATTCAGAATATGATGAGGCAAAAAATGCACAAGCTGCTAATGAAATTAAAATAGCAGAATTAGAAAATAAATTAAGATATGCCAAAATAATAGATGAATCTGAAATAGATACCAAAACAGTACAAGTAGGAAATACTGTTAAGGTACTAGATATGGAATTTGACGAAGAAGAGTCTTATACCATTGTAGGTTCTACAGAAGTAGACTTAGAACAAAATAAAATATCCAACGAATCTCCTATTGGTAGTGCATTACTTGGTGCAAAGAAAAACCAAGTAGTAGAAGCAAACACTCCAGGAGGAATGTTAAAACTAAAAGTACTTGCTATTACTAAATAGAAAATACAAAATAAAACTCCAGCTTATAAAAATCTGGAGCTTTATTTTGTATTATAAATTGGATAAAATCCTTATGGTATTAAAAAGCTTAAGTTTGCTATCAAAATTACAATTTCAAAGCAGATTCTAATGCAAGGGAAATCATTGTATTTAAAGATTTTTCACGAGCCTCACTAGAAATTTGTTCTTGTTTGTAATGATTGTCTACGACACTAAGTAAACAAGCAGCTCTTTTGTTTAGGTAAGAAGCGGTATAAAATAAAGCAAAAGCTTCCATTTCGGCACCTATAATGTGTAAATCTTGTGGAAAACTATTCATAAAGGTTTCTAAATCTGCTACATAATAATCAAAACATTCACTACAAATGGTATTTCCTTTTTGATAAGCAATGTTTTGTTCTTTGGCAGTTTGTTCTATTACCGCATTTACTTCTTTACTTGCCTCTGCAATATGCACATTTTGGTTATTTAAAGCAAGAGCAAAATTTCCTGGTGTGTAAGTTTTGTCTACCAAAATAGTATCTAATAAATTTAATTCTTTGGTATACCCACCGCAAGAACCAATACGAATAATGGTATCTACATCATAAAATTTATATAATTCATAGCAATAAATTCCCATACTTGGCATACCCATACCAGAAGAAAACACAGTAATTTCCTTTCCTTTATAGGTTCCCGTATAAGCTAAAATATTTCTTACACTATTTACAAGACGAGCATTTTCTAAAAAATTTTCTGCAATATACTTAGCCCTTAGAGGGTCTCCTGGCATTAAAACAATTTTTGCAATATCCTCTTTTTTAGATTCAATATGTGGTGTCATAACTACCTCCTTTTTTCTTGGTATTATATCACAAATAAAGAATAGTATACAAGAAGAAAAAATTGTGAACTTTTTGTGAAAATTAAAAATAACGTATTGACATTGGATAAAAAAGAGAGTATATTGTATTAGCAGTCGTTAATAGAGAGTGCTAATTTAAAGTGAAAGAGGAGGTAATTTTAATGATAAAACCATTAGCAGACAGAGTTTTAATTAAAATGAAAGAAAGTGAGGAAACAACAAAAAGCGGAATTATCTTATCTAGTGGTTCTAAAGAAAAACCACAAATTGCAGAAGTATTAGCAGTAGGACCTGGCGGAGAAGTAGATGGAAAAGAAGTAAAAATGTATATTAAAAAAGGTGACAACGTTATTGTAAATAAATACGCTGGAACAGAAGTAAAATATGAAGGCGAAGACTATATTATTGTAAAACAAAGCGATATTTTAGCTGTTGTAGAATAAAGAAAATTTTATTTAGGAGGAATGAGGAAACATGGCAAAAGAAATTAAATTTGGTGAAGATGCCAGAAAATCTTTATTAGAAGGTGTAAATAAATTAGCAGACACCGTAAAAGTTACATTAGGACCAAAAGGAAGAAATGTTGTATTAGATAAATCTTTTGGAAGTCCTTTAATTACCAATGATGGTGTTACTATTGCAAAAGAAATAGAATTAGATGACCCATTTGAAAATATGGGAGCTCGTTTAGTAAAAGAAGTTTCTACCAAAACAAACGATGTTGCAGGAGATGGAACAACAACAGCTACTGTTTTAGCACAAAGCATGATTAAAGAAGGTGTAAAAAACGTAGCAGCAGGTGGAGACCCAATGGCTATTAAAAGAGGAATCGATAAAGCCGTAAATAGTGCTGTAGAGGGTTTAAAAGAAATTAGCTCTAATATAAAAGGAAAAGAAGATATTGCAAGAGTTGCAAGTATTTCTGCTAATAACCAAGAAGTAGGAGAACTTATTTCAGAAGCAATGGAAAAAGTTTCTAAAGACGGTGTTATTACTATAGAAGAATCTAAAACATCTCATACAGAATTAGAAGTAGTAGAAGGAATGCAGTTTGATAAAGGATATGTATCTCCATACATGGTAACCGATACCGAAAAAATGGAAGCTATTATGGATAACCCATATATTTTAATTACGGATAAAAAGATATCTAATATTCAAGAAATATTACCATTACTAGAAAGCTTAATGCAACAATCTGGAAAACTTGTTATTATCTGTGATGATGTAGAAAGTGAAGCGTTATCTACTTTAGTATTAAACAAATTAAGAGGTGTATTAAATGTTGTTGCTGTAAAAGCTCCTGGATATGGAGATAACAGAAAAGCAATGTTACAAGATATTGCAACATTAACTGGTGGAGAAGTAATTACAGCAGATTTAGGATTAGACTTAAAAGATACCACCATAGACCAATTAGGTAGAGCAAGACAAGTAAAAGTACAAAAAGAAAATACCATAATTGTAGATGGTTTAGGACAAAAAGAGAAAATTGCAGAACGTGTAGCACAATTAAAAGCACAAATAGAAGAAACCAAGAGCGAATTTGATAAAGAAAAATTACAAGAAAGATTAGCAAAACTTGCAGGTGGTGTTGCTGTTATTGGTGTTGGTGCTGCAACAGAAGTAGAAATGAAAGATAAAAAATTAAGAATAGAAGATGCTCTTTCTGCAACCAAAGCAGCAGTAGAAGAAGGTATTGTTGCAGGTGGTGGAACAGCCTATGTTAATGTTATTCCTAAAGTAGAAGCATTAATGAAAACATTACCAGAAGAAGAAAAACTAGGTGCTAAAATTGTATTAAATGCTCTAGAAGAACCAATTAAACAAATTGCTAGAAATTGTGGATTAGAACCTGCTGTTATTCTAGAAAAAGTAAAAAATAGCGAAAAAGGAATTGGTTTTGACGCTGCAACAGAACAATATGTAGACATGAAGAAAGCTGGAATTGTAGACCCTACCAAAGTAACACGTAGTGCTATTCAAAATGCAGCAAGTATTGCTTCTATGGTACTTACCACAGAAAGTATTGTAACAGACAAAAAAGAACCAAAAGAATGTTGTTCTCATAAAGAAAATGCAGGAATGGAAGGCATGTATTAATAAAACATAAAAAAGATGATAGGGGTTACCATTAATTGGTAATTCCTATTTTTTTTGGAAACTAACTTGACATTAAGAAGAATTCTTTATATAGTTTTATCGGTGAAAAAAATGAGGAACATAGAAGCTGAACTTATGGCAAAACAGCTGATGCAAAGTATGGAAAAGAATGGAATAAAGGTAACCAATAAAATAAAAGAAGAAGTAATACAGTTTGCCAATGAATATTCTTCTAGAAGATTTGATTATATACAAAAAACGCTAGCAGTACTGGCAATCCTAGTAAAAAATAACAAAGGAGCAATTCCAGATTATGTATGGAATCGCATTGCAGATGAAAATGGTTTTTTTAATAATATTTCGATAGAATACTTATTAGGGCAGAATTGGAGGGATATTCGGAAGGTTATTAAATAAAGGGGTAAATTTAATGCCACAAAAAGGAGAGGAACAAAAGGAATAAATTTGTCGAAATTTTACAAAAAGAAATTACAGCTTTTTTGTTGAAAAAAGTCGAAAAGAAAAGGTATAATAAAAGAAGAGATAGAGGTCTTGGAAAACGTACTATCTCTTCTTACTATTACATAGGCCGAAAAGGCATATGCTAACTTTAGTATATACTTTTCGTCCTTAAAATGTCAATAGAAATTTTGAGGAAAGGAGAAAAGGAATGGAAAAAAGATACAAAAGACAAATAAAAAAATACAAAAGATTATTTCAAAAAGAAGAATTAAAACTTCTAAAAGAAAACGAGAGAATATTTACAATAGTCTATCTTTTAGGATTATTTGACCGATTTGAAATATTACGAAAATGAGGCTAAGGGGTTGTAAAGGAAAAAAAAATGTGGTAGAATACTACTTAGAATAAAAAAACCAATAAAAAAGCAAAGTATAGAAATACGCAAACTAGGCAAGAGAAATTGGCAAATTGCTGTGAGCCAATACTAGTGTATTAATAGAAATTTCACTTTTTTGGTTCTTTTTTGAAAAAATAGTAGAAAAAGACGGCATAAGCCACCGTTAACAGGCAGTAATGAGGTTAATAGAAATTTCTATTAATAAAAAATAAGGTGGTACCACGAACATATAGTCATTCGTCCTTTTAGGAGGAATGGCTTTTTTGTTTTTGTTCTAAAGCAGTATTGCAAGAAAATAAAGGAATATAGTTTTAGAACAAGGTAAAAAATACCATAAAGAAGAAAGGAAGGTTACTATGCAAGAAAAAATTGAGCAAATTCGTAACAATGCAGAAGAAGAAATAACATCTGTAAGTAGTATAGCAGAATTAGAGAATGTCCGCATTAAATATTTAGGAAAAAAAGGAGAGCTTACCCTAGTATTAAGAGGAATGGGAAGCTTGCCAGCAGAAGAAAGACCAGTAGTAGGTAGTTTAGTAAATAAGGCAAGAGATTTTATAGAAGAAAAACTATCCCAAAAAGAAAGAGAAATAAAAGAAAAACTATTAGAAGAAAGATTAAAAACAGAAAAAATAGATATTACCATGCCATCTAAAAAAGTGGAACTTGGTTCTATTCACCCGATTACACAAATTATTAATGATGTAAAAGAAATTTTTATTGGACTAGGCTACGAAATAGCAGAAGGACCAGAAATTGAACTTGCAACCTATAATTTTGATAAATTAAATACACCACCAGACCACCCAGCAAGAGATATACAAGATACCTTTTATATTACCGATTCTATTGTGCTTCGTTCACAAACATCTCCAATGCAGGCAAGAGTAATGGAACAGCAAAAACCACCTATTAAGATTATTTGCCCTGGTACGGTTTACCGTTCTGATAGTGTGGATGCAACCCACTCACCAGTATTCCATCAAATAGAGGGATTGGTAATAGATAAACATATTTCTATGTCTGATTTAAAAGGTACTTTAGAATTATTTGCAAAAAAATGCTTAGGAGAAAAAACGAAGATTCGCTTTAGACCGCATCATTTCCCATTTACAGAGCCATCCGCAGAAGCTGACGTTTCTTGCTTTGTTTGTGGTGGAAAAGGTTGTAGAGTATGTAAAGGCGAAGGATGGATAGAACTCTTAGGTTGTGGAATGGTACATCCAAATGTACTACGTAACTGTAATATTGACCCAGAGGTATATTCTGGATTTGCTTTTGGATTTGGTGTAGAAAGAATTGCAATGGCGAAATTTGGTATTGATGATATGCGATTATTATACGAAAATGACGTAAGATTTTTAAAACAATTTTAGAAAGAAGGGAAAGAAATGAAAACAAGTGTAGAATGGTTAAAAGAATTTGCAGATATTGATGTATCTCCAAAAGAATTAGGAGATATTCTAACCATGACAGGTTCTAAGGTAGAAACAATAGAATCTAAGGGAAATGATATTAAAAATGTAGTAGTAGGTAAAATTTTAGAAATAAAAAAACATCCAGATGCCGATAAATTAGTAATTACTAAAGTAGATGTGGGAGAGGAAATACTACAAATTGTAACAGGTGCGAATAATATAAAAGAAAACGACATTGTACCTATTGCCAAAGATGGTTCTGAGCTTCCAGGTGGGGTAAAAATTAAAACAGGAAAATTGCGTGGAATAGAATCTTGTGGAATGATGTGCAGTGTAGGAGAATTAGGATTAGAGTTAGAAGATTACCCAGGACAAATAGAGCATGGCATTATGATTTTACCTGCCTCTTTGGAAAAGGATTTAGGAAAAGATATTGTAGAAGTATTGCAATTAAAAGAAGATATTATTGATTTTGAAATTACTCCAAACAGACCAGATTGCTTATCAGTAGAAGGGCTAGGAAGGGAAACAGCCATTTCTTTAGGAAAAGAATTTAAGAATCCAAGAAGTAATTTAAGTAAGATGCAGATAGAAACTAAACCAGAAATAAAAGGACTGACAGTAGATATTACTGCACCAGATTTGTGCTATCGTTATGTAGCAAGAATGGTAGAAAACGTAAAGATACAAGAATCACCAGAATGGCTAAAAAGAAGATTAAAAGCCTGTGGAGTAAGAGCAATTAACAATATTGTAGATATTACCAACTATGTAATGCTAGAAATGGGTCAACCAATGCATGCTTTTGATATTGAGTCTATTAAAGGAAAACATATTACAGTAAGAAGAGCAAAAAATGGCGAAACCATTACCACATTAGATGAAGAAGAAAGAGTATTAGACGATACTATGCTAGTTATTGCAGATGATGAAAAACCAGTAGCTATTGCAGGTGTAATGGGAGGGTTAAACTCTGAAATAGAAAAAGATACACAAACAGTAGTATTTGAATCAGCAGTATTTTATGGAGGAAGTATTCGTAAAACAGCTAAAAAAGTAGGATTAAGAACAGAAGCATCCTCACGTTATGAAAAAGGTTTATCTCCAGAAAATGCAGAAAGAGTAGTAAACCGTGCGGTAGAATTAGTAGAACTATTAAAAGCAGGAAAAGCCGTAGAAGGCAAAATTGATGTTTATCCAACCAAACAAAAGAAAACAGTAATTCCTTGGTCAGCAGAAAGAATAAATGATTTACTAGGAATACAAGCAAGTAAACAAGAAATGATAGATATTTTTACAAAATTAGAAATACAAGTAGAAGGGGATACTGCTATTCCTCCATACTTTAGACAAGATATTGAGCAAGAAGCAGATTTGGCAGAAGAAGTATTACGTTTTTATGGATACGACACCTTGCCAAGTACTTTAATTGAAGCAGAAAGTACTCTAGGAAGCAAAAATAAACAACAAAAAATAGTAGATACAATACAAGAAGTATTGGTAAACTCTGGATTTTCCGAAATTTATACTTATGGTTTTTACTCTGCAAAAGATATGAAAAAAGCTCTTATGGACGAAAATAGCGATTTGGTAAGGAAAACCATTTTCTTGCAAAACCCATTAAGTGATGATTTTGACCGTATGCGAACAACCACCATTCCTAGTATGATGCAAACATTAGAAACAAACTATAATAAAAAGAATATGGAAGTAAAATTGTATGAACTAGGTAGAAGTTATATTAACGAAAAAGAAGCTATCCAAAAAGGAGAATTACCACAAGAAAACAATATGCTTACCTTAGGAGCTTATGGAGAAAACGTAGATTTTTACTATATAAAAGGTATTATAGAAAATATATTGCAAGCAGTAGGAGTAAATAGATACGATTTCTTACGTGAAGAAGAAAATCATTTTTATCATCCAGGAAGAACTGCAAAATTAAAAGTAGGAAATGATGTGTTTGCCTACATAGGAGAAGCACATCCAAGCCTTACCGAGCAATATGGAATTACCAAAAACGTATACTTAGTAGAACTAAACATAGATAAAATAACACGTTATGCAAAACAAAATAAAAAATATGTAGAAGTACCAAAATTTCCTGCAGCATTAAGAGATATTGCTATGGTAGTCGCAGAAGAAGTTGAAGTAGGAACCATCCAAAAAATCATGGAGAAAAAAGCAAAAAAAATCCTAGAACGCGTTACTTTATTTGATGTATACCGCAGTGAAAAATTAGGCGAAAACAAAAAGAGTGTTGCTTTTGAACTTACCTTCCGTATTCCAGAAAGAACCTTAACCGATGAAGAAGTAAATAAAGCAATGCAAGACATTATTACAGGATTAGAACAAGAAGTGGGAGCAAATTTAAGAAAATAGAAAAAACTGTTGAATACGAAGTCTATTTTAGGATATAATTTACATAGGAAAAATTAAATAAGAAAGGATGCGATAAGATGGATAGAAAGGTGAAAGTAGTACAGTATGGAACTGGAAAAATGAGCGTTTATACCATGCGCTATGTTTATGAAAAAGGAGGAGAAATTGTTGGTGCTATTGATGTAAATCCAAATGTTGTTGGAAAAGACATTGGAGACATTATGGGAACAGAGAAAAAAGGAATTGTAGTAACACCAAGTAGTCAGGCAGAAGAATTACTAAGAAATACAAGACCAGATATTGTTATTGTTACTACTGTTAGTTTGTTTTCAGAAATGGAAGAACCTCTTATGCTTTGTGCAAAATTAGGTATTAATGCTATTACTACTTGTGAAGAAGCTTTCTTCCCTTGGAACTCTAATCCAGAGCTTACCAAGAAAATAGATGCACTTGCAAAACAAAATGGATGTACCATTACAGGAAGTGGATATCAAGACCGTTATTGGGGAGATTTAATTTCTAGTATTGCAGCATCTACGCATACTATTAAAAAAATAAAAGGAAGTTCTAGCTATAATGTAGAAGATTATGGAATAGCTCTTGCAAAAGCACACGGGGCAGGATTAGACTTAGACACATTTGAAAAAGAAGTGGCAGCTAGTGATAATATTTCAGAAGAGGAAAGGCAAAAACAAATTCAAAGTGGTAAATTTGTTCCTTCCTATATGTGGAATGTAAATGGTTGGTTATGCTCAGAATTAGGATTAACGGTAACCAAACAAACACAAAAATGTGTGCCACAAACCTATAAAGAAGATATAGAATCTTCTACTTTAGGAATGACAGTAAAAGCAGGTATGGCAACAGGAATGAGTGCAGTAGTGACAACAGAAACCAAAGAAGGTATTGTTATTGAAAGTGAATGTATTGGAAAAGTATATTCAAAGGAAGATTACGACAAAAACGAATGGACCATAGAAGGAGAACCAAATACCACACTAGTCATTGCAAGACCAAGTACAGTAGAGTTAACCTGTGCTACCGTAGTAAACAGAATTCCAGATGTTATTAATGGTAAACCTGGATATGTAACAACAGAACAATTAGACGAATTAACCTATCGTGTTAAACCACTAAATGAATATATAAAATAAACCCAAAAATGGAGGAACATAGGATGAAAAGAATAATAGCAATAATGACACTTTTTATCGTATTACTTTTTGCAGTCCCTAGTAATGCTGTAACCAACCAAGTAACTACCAATACAGGAACAAGTTTAGAAAGCACTATTATACAGTATGAGCCAATAAAAAATATGACTACCTTGCAAGGTTTTGTTATCATTTTTAGTATTGGTATTTCTGGAATTTATGGTGGTATTTTAAAATGGAAAGAAAAGAAGAAAAAATGGAAAGGAATGCTCTTGTATGATGTTATTGCACTCATTGTTTTTATCTTGGTGTTGCAGGACGTCGTTATGGTTAGTTTAATGTGGGGATTAAATGTTATCATTGTGTTTTTTGAAGCTATGTTTGGTGGAAAAAAGAAAGAAAAGCAAGAAAATCAAGAGTAAAATGTTTCTCCTGTAAAAATAAGGAAAAATTCCTTAAAAACGATGGAAAAATAGAAAAATTTTAAAATTAGCTAAAATTTTATATCAAAAAATCTAAAAAGAGCTCTTAAAAGCTCTTTTTTTCTCGTAATATCTCTTGTTTTTACTACTTCTCAAACAAACAAATATGTGCTATAATAATGGCATGGATAGAAAAAATCTAAGAAATGGAAGGTGATTTGCCAAATTCACGTAAAATACAATAGAAAAAAGAAAATTTTAAAAGAATGAGAGAGTGATAAAAAATGAAAAGTGCCTCGGGATCCGAGTTAACTTTTGAAAAAGCAAAAGAATCTGACATAAAAGATATTATTGACTTATTATATATTACCGAGCCAGAGCCAGAAGAAGAGTGGGGTTTTGGTTCAGAAGAAGAAATGAAAAATACTCTTAAAAGATTATTAAAAATTAAAAATAATAGATTCTCTATCCAAAATATTATTGTGGCAAGAAAAGGAAAAGAACTAGTAGGTATGGCTTTATTAATGGAAGGAAAAGATATTGATAAGTTAACACAAAATAGTGAAAAACATGTAATGGCTTATCAAAAAGGAATGCTAAATAAATTAGGTTTCTTGTATCGTTCTATTAAAGGTAAGTTCTTACTAGAATGTGAGGAAGACGAATTTTATATTTCCAATATTGCTATCAAGCCAGAATATAGAGGACATGGTTATGCAAAAATTATGTTTAAAAAGGCTTTTGAAATAGCAAAAAGAAGAAATTATCGTAAAGCTTCACTTCTTGCAAATAATGAACATTTAGTGAAATTTTATCAGACGATAGGATTTCATGTAGTAGATCCAAAAATACGTAGAATGGTAATTAATATAGGATAAATAAGTCAAGGGAAGTGCTTAAAAAAGGCACTTCTTTTTAATACCGTTAACGATACCTTTAAAAGTAAAATTTATCAGAAAGTATTGACAAAAAGCAAGTTTGCAAGGTAGAAT
>UMJJ01001520.1_pt1 | contig 33149 bp, 30 predicted proteins | sample 1966051 | NCBI WGS metagenome assembly UMJJ01 (sample SAMEA4836147, study PRJEB28245) | human gut metagenome | biome: gut microbiome; material: fecal sample | place: Denmark | collected 2008
CTTTCTCCAGACCATCTTGTTTACTACATTTACATAGCCCTGGATGATGCGTACTACCTTCATAGATACTGTCTCATCTATATAGTCAGGACATGGTTTGCCTAGTACATCCTTCTTCTTCATCTCAATAGCCATATCTGTCGCATTAAGAAGTTCCTTGGTAGTGATACCTGCTAGGATGAAATCTCCAGCTTCCAATGCTTCTGGTCTTTCTGTAGATGTACGGATACATACTGCAGCGATTGGATGACCGATTGATAGATAGAATGAGCTTTCTTCTGGTAATGTACCTGAATCAGATACGATAGCTAATGCATTCATCTGCAATTTATTGTAGTCATTGAATCCTAGTGGCTCATTGACTCTTACTCTTGGATCAAGCTTAAATCCGCTCTTTTCTAGGCGGTTCTTTGATCTAGGATGACAAGAGTATAGTATTGGCATATCATACTTCTCAGCTAATGCATTGATTGCAGTGAAGAGGCTAAGGAAGTTCTTTTCTGAATCGATGTTCTCTTCACGATGTGCTGATAATAAAATATACTTATCTTTTTCTAATCCTAGTCTTTCTAGTACATCACTCTTCTGGATCTTGTCCAGGTTCATACGTAATACTTCTGCCATAGGAGAGCCTGTCATATATGTTCTTTCCTTTGGAAGTCCTGTATCTGCTAGATACTTACGTGCAAACTCAGAGTAGCATAAGTTTACATCAGAAATGACATCTACGATACGTCTGTTAGTCTCTTCCGGAAGGCATTCATCCTTGCATCTGTTTCCTGCTTCCATATGGAATAGTGGAATATGCAGTCTCTTTGCAGAGATTGCAGATAGACATGAGTTTGTATCTCCAAGTACAAGATATCCATCTGGCTTCAGTGCACTTAACAGTTCAAAACTTCTTCCTAGGATATTACCACATGTCACACCTAGATTCTCTCCTACTACTGGTACAAGGATATCTGGGCCAAATTCTCCAAATGTATTCTTGAGTTCAAAGTCTTCCCAGAATACTGTAGAAAGGTTTCTATCCCAGTTCTGGTTGTAGTATACGACACAGCAGTCAAAGTAATCTCTACATCTCTTGATGACAGCTGCAAGACGAATGATTTCTGGACGTGTTCCACATCCAATCATCACCTTTGTACGGCCGTCATTCTTCCATTTAAATTTATGTTCTACCATTACAATATCTCTCCCTTAAGAAAGCTACTTCCTTGTAGCTCTTTCTATGATTTCTCCTGCTTCATTAATAATATCATAATTAACAGTAGTATCTAAATGATTATTCTTCTGCAAGTCTTTCCTTGATATAGTCAAGCTGCATCATCTTTTCAATGATTTCTTCCTTATTTAGAAGCTTAGTGTTATTTGAATTGAATTCTGTAAGCTTGTTACGTTCTACATCACCGTCTTTGAAGTACTTGTCATAGTTCAAACCACGGTTATCAGCTGGTACACGGTAGAATCCTCCAAGATCGATAGCCTTAGCACATTCTTCATTAGTAAGTAATGTTTCATACATCTTCTCACCATGACGGATACCGATCACCTTGATATCATCCTTGTTTCCACCAAACATTTCACATACTGCTTCTGCCTGTAAACCAATAGAACATGCAGGTGCCTTCATAATTAGTAAGTCTCCGTTTTCACCATGTTCAAATGCATATAATACTAGGTCTACTGCTTCTTCTAGTGACATGATGAATCTAGTCATATTTGGTTCAGTCACTGTGATAGGGTTACCTGCCTTGATCTGGTCAATCCATAGAGGAATGACTGACCCTCTAGAACACATTACGTTGCCATATCTAGTACAGCAGATCTTAGTCTTGCCACTATATCTTGACTTTGCGATAGCTACAGATTCTTCTAATGATTTAGATTTACCCATAGCGTTGATTGGATATGCAGCCTTATCTGTAGAAAGACAGATAACTGCTTCTACACCTTCTTCAATAGCTGCAGTCAAGACATTATCAGTACCGATAATGTTTGTCTTTACTGCTTCCATTGGGAAGAATTCACATGATGGTACCTGCTTTAATGCAGCTGCATGGAAGATATAGTCTACTCCATGCATTGCGTTCTTACAAGACTGTAAGTCTCTTACATCTCCGATGTAGAATTTAATCTTATCTGCAACTTCAGGCATTCTCACCTGGAAGTCATGACGCATATCATCCTGCTTCTTCTCATCTCTTGAGAACACACGGATTTCTCCAATATCTGTTTTAAGGAAACGATTTAATACTACGTTTCCGAATGATCCTGTTCCTCCAGTAATCATTAATGTTTTTCCTTTAAATAAACTCATTTTTTATCCTCCTCGTAGATTTACTTCTTTATAATATATAAAATTCCAAATGAATTACTAGTTACCCCCCCGGGCAAATTTAGCTTTTCTAACTATCTTTAATAATCCAAATTTTCTTAGAATTTTTTTTACTTTCTCTTTTGAGTTTAAAGGTACATATTTTTTAAATAATGCATCATAACTTAACGCTTGATAATCATTCCAGAATTCCTTTCTATCACTAGGTTTAACTGATGATTTAATCATTGCATCATTATGTGTTTCAAATACTCTATTAATATCAACCTGTTTTGTTTCCAAATAGATTTTAATTCTTTCAAATAGCTGTTTTCCTTTTGTACTTTGAATTACAATTAGTGATACACCTTTTCCATCATCCATATCAGGATAAAAGTCATTAATTCCCCAAAAATCTCCTAACGTAATATCTGAACTCCTAGATATTCCCTTAAATTTACAGTCATAACAACATAATCTCAAACTATATTCCTTCAAAAACATTCTAAAATATGGATCTTCATCCTTTGGTTGATAACAAGCATTTTTATAATGTATTCCATATTCTGCTGTTATCTGTTCTTTTTTACATCTAAAATTTACTCCTAGTAAAGTTGAATTTGTTCTATTTTCGATATATTCAACATTCTTTTCCCATAAACCTGGAGAAGGAACTCCATGACATATCAAATCTATACATATCAAATTTTCATATTTTTTTCCTAAATAATTATGTAATGCAGAAACTTGACAAGGCGTCCCAGAAAATAATACTAACCTATTATTAATTAATTCTTTTTTTATTCTTTGATAGATATCCCCTACGTCACTCTGTAAATATTTTGATCCTAGCAATGAATTTAGACTTTCTTTACTATCGATAATTTTATGCTGTGCTTTTCTGCAATCAGAACTCATAGCTACACCGACAACCAAGCCACCTAAACTAATAATTTCATTTGCTAAGAGACCAAATATTCCACCTGACGAACTCTTCAATCTCATTTGATCATTTTTATTTATTGCAGCATATCCTTCTGTATAATCATCGCACATATTGTTATTCGTAAGAATTGGACATACCTTTTCACAAATGTTACAATCTACACATTTATTTTTATCAACTTTAGGAAACTGAAATCCTTCTTCATCATATTCCATTGAAATACACTTAGCTGGACATGCATTAAAACATGCTCCACAACCGCAACAATCTTTTTTTTCATTGATTTGTATCATTATTTCCTCCCTAACCGAAATATTTTAGTTAACAATGTGATTAATAATTTTTTTTCATATTCATTCATACCTATTTTCCACATTGATAAACAATAGATAACAACATAAAGTAATATTTCTATTGTGTATACAATTAAAGAATTAGCCTTTATGAATATGTTCATCCCTGTCCCAAATACAATCGGAATAATTAATCCTGCTGACAATTTTCCAATGCTTTTCCAAAAATGTAAAATATTGATATTGCAATTTTTATGATAATAAATATTCATAATAATTCCATTAGCTATTACTAATGAAACAGCTGTTCCTATAGCACTACCAATCGCACCATATTTTTGGCAGAGTATAATACTTAAAATCAAATTTATAATTGCCATAAAAAAATATGTGATACTTCTAAATTGATGTTTAAATTCAGCTCTTTGTATTTCTATACCTAAATTCTGTATCAGTGCTATTGATGCAGCTAGAATCAGCAATACAGCAACAATATATGCATCATCATACCCTTTTCCAGCCCATATTCGTAAAACAAAGTATTTCCCAAAGAATACTACACCACTTGCTATTAAAGCCAATATTAATAGTTGTAATCGGCCAACTCTAGTAAATAAATCTGTTAATTCTTTTTTTTGCTCCTTTACATCAATACCTGAATTTACTATTTTATGGATTCTAGGTGTAAATACACCTGATATTGATGAAGAAAATGTTTGGTAATAAGTATATAAACTATATCCAACAGAGTAAACAGCTACCATAGCAGTTCCCTTATATCTTGCCAAAAGAATCTTATCAATATTCCAGTTAATCTGATCAACAATTAATTCGATAGCAATAAATAATGTGTATGCGAATAAATCATTAAATAATCCTCTTTCTGGTTTTGAAAAAATAAATCTATTGTGTAAAACTTCAAAAACATACCAAACATATGATAAATCTACTACTACAGAAACAATTAAAGTTACTGACACCATTGCAATAGAACGATATCCCATTAATAGCAATGGGAATGTTACAAGTGGTCCCATCAATGTTTGTAATATACCCATACATTTCAGAAAAATAAATTTTTCATGGGCTGAAATTATGTTAGAAAAAACACTCATAGGAAAGGAAAGTGATAAATTCACAGTTAACAATAACATCAGAATTTTAGCTATTCTATATTCTTTAGAATTCAAACCAGTTGAAAAAACAACTGTTAAATGATTTGTTAAATATAAGCCACAAATAAAAGCAACTACACCTATAAACGTAAAAATCACAATAAATAACCCATTGAGTTTTTCAATAGAGTGTTTATCATCATTTTTTTTGTAAATAGAATAATATCTAATGTAACTATTATTGAAACCAAGTCTTAATACAGATAGCATCGAAATAGTTGAAGATACTGTATTATATAATCCATATTCACTTTGTCCCAATAATCTTATCATTACTGGGGTATATACTAACCCTATAATAATTTGAATTGACATTTGAATATAGGAAATAATAGTGCCTGCTTTTAACTGATTTACTTTTAAGTTAGTATTCATTTCATACAAATGATAATATATAAACTAAATTATCATATCTCCTCTCTTTTTAGATATCTAGATTTCATTATTCTCATTTCTCGCTTACACTTCCCAATAAGAAATCCAACGAATCTTTTCTAAGTTGTTTTTGCAGTGCTTCATTTTTTTCATAATTAATGCTCATGGAACTTAAATCTGTTTCTGTAGTAATAAATCTATTTGGTAATTCAAAATTATGTAACAAAGTCTTAATTCTTCCCTGCATACGACCATTGTTGTCTCTTTGAAAAGCAAAAAAATCTTTTTGGAACAATACAGAAAATACACATGCATGGAATGAGTCAGTAAATATATATTCTGCATTTTTAATTAGACCAATAAATTCTCCAGGATCAGCATCAATAATTTTGATATCACCAAAATCAACTTTATCTAATTTTTCACCTGAAGCAAAAGGTATATTAATAATCTTCAACTGATGCTTTTCAGCGAACTCTCTAATAAACTTGATTTTGTCATCATACTTTCCTAAAAAATATGTGAAAATATAATTTTTTTCATTAGGTTCTTTTACAATTTCTAACCACTCATTTGGCAATAAAAGCAATGTAGGATCTAAAACAAGTTTAATATCCTTATTTTCGATAAATTCATCTAAGATTACCTTTCCAGTTTCTTCTCTTACTGACACATTTTGAAGTCTTTCAATTCTCCATTTATATTGCTCTTTTTGTGCATTGCTTAAGCTTTCACATCCTAAACTAGCTGCATATATTATTTTCTTAGTATCATCTGGTACAAATTCTAAAAAAGCTCTTCTTCTAGCCCATCCAGGATTCCAAATTTGATCACTACCACAAATAAAAGCGTCATAATCTTTATAAGAAATACTATTTTCGTTTAAAGTTTGATTATAATATTTCTTTTTAAATTGATCTATCTTTTGTTTTCTTGTTAACATCTTATTGTTTAATGTATTTGTTGATTTTCTGCGAAGTACTTTAAACGCAAAAATCTTAAAATTATACACCAATTTCTTTATACCACTTAGTTTCGGTTGAGTAATTATTTCATCATTATTAAAAAATATAATATCACTTTCTATATTGTGGTTATTTAATACTTTCTGCAGTGCATAAAATTGTAATACCCCACCATAGTTGTATTCATCATACAATAAAGGTACTAATCCTACTTTCATTTGTTACTTCTCCTCCTATAAAATAAATAATTAAACTTTTTTTATTACCCACAACCAACAGGTAAATACAATTATTGAATTTTTTTACGCATAAATGCTAAGAAAATCGATACCATCATTTCTTGTTTTGATAATCACCTGTGGAATGTGAGTATTCAAAAACTTTTTTTAATCGCCTAATCTGTAGGAAACATTCTTTTTAATCTTTGTTTCTTCTTTCTAATGCTACTTAAAAGTATCTTATTAAAAACGTGTTTATAGCATATCTATAGTTTGTGGATATTTAAATCATATTTTTAACTAATTATTTAAACATCCATCTAAACTTTTTATAAAATATTTTCATTGGAAATCTAAAATAATCCTTACTTCCATCTACAATTACACAATCATCATATACATTAAACGTATGAAGTGTTTCATTATAAGGTGGATTATCTTTTCCGTTAATAACTTGAACGCAATGAGCTTTATATCCATCATCATTTAGTTGATCAACTTCCATAATTCTGGTTTGTCTACCGTATCTTCCAGTACTATCCTGAACTGGACGATATAATTTTCCGTTAACTTCAAATAATCTTCCTGCTGATCTAGTTTCTTCTATACTGCGTGTTATCACATTTCCGTTTTTAAGTGGTTTATAACCATCAGAATTGAAAGAATACATATACATGTCCTCTTTTGGATTATTTTGCTTCGCAGCAAGTATCCATTGATCATTATGCTGATCAGTATAAAATGCAGCGTCTATTAACCCTTCATTCAAAATCACTTTGCTATCAACAACAGTCATAGTATCCAAATCGAAAATATATTCTTTTGTATTTCCTGATAATACAGATTCTGGGATAATAGTACTTCCGTTCAATTCACAAAATGGAAAAGATAAATGTGTTGGTTCTTCTATTACAACTTTTCTTTCTACCAATGAAAAATCATTTTTGCTAATTTTAAGCAAAGTGATTTTACCTTTTTCTTCCCAAAAAAAGAATTCTTCTACTAAAATATAATAATATTCATTATTCTCTTTAATCATAAATGGGTCAGCAAAGAAACGATCCTTATAGTTATGTTTTAACCATGTAATATCACCTTTACCAATTCCATCATTCAATATCTTATTTACTGATTTTTTTATAATGCCGATATTGTATGTTTGTATCAAAAATTTTTTATATAAATTCATATTACACCTCCTGTTTAATTACTTTAAATAAATCTAACCATTGCTTAGTTATTACTTCGCTATCAAACTTATTAAGGCTTGTATTGGCCTTTATTGACATATTTTTTCTTTTATCAGCATTTTCTATTAATTCATCTACAGCCTTAGCTAGTAATTCTATATTTCCTGATTCGACTAATAATCCATTGTGGTTATTAATAACAATTTCTTTTGGGCCATATTTGATATCGTAAGAAATAACAGGAAGACGGTATTGCATTGCTTCTATTAATACCATTCCAAATCCCTCAAACCTTGATGTTAAAACCATAAAAGATTTATCTCCAAAAATAATGCTCTTATCAGTTTCATATCCCTTAAGGAAAACATTACTTTCTAAATGCTTATCTTCTATCAATTGTTCTAAATTCTTTTTTTGAGGACCATCTCCATAAATATACCAACACCAGTCTGGATGTTTAGCAAAAACAATTTCTGCGGCTTTAACTACATGATCAAATCTTTTAATATTATCAATAGTTCCACAACTAACAATCACTTTAGATTCCAAATTATATTGCACTGAACCGTCTTTTTGTAAAAAACATGGATTATAGATATTTTTTATAATGATCTTATTCTTATTATTTTTTATATAATTTTGTGCATCTAATTTGGTCAATGTCACAATGGCTTTCGCATATTTAAGAGATATTTTTTTCCCAAACCAATGTAAACCAAACTTCCCTCCCATATCATAATGTCCATGTTCACAAACTATTACTTTGCATCTTCTCCATACATCTACGGATAAATAGCTTGCAAAGGCCGTTCCCTGAACAACAATTATGTCTGGATTTATTTGTTTTATTAAAATATCTAGTCTTTTTTTTATTTTGAAATATTGCTTTTTAGTATCAATTTTTTCTTTGAATAAAGCATGATTTTTTACACAAGAATCAAGTGAAAAGAAATTTTGTTTATTTTTATGATATAAAGAAATAGTAGCTATTTCGTAGTCTTTTGAATTTCTAATTATAGAATTAATTCCATAACATGTAGTTTGCTGAATTCCTCCACAATCAGATATATCGCGTATAAAATAAATTATTTTCATATATAATCCTCAATCTAATGTTTTATTTTTTCGGCAAATTTTTATCATGATACCTAATAACATATAAAATTCAACAGTTACTAAATAACTTGCTGAAAAAAAGAGTTTTATAAATCCAGTAACAAACAACATTAAAAATAAACATGTAATCTCAGAATTATTGTATTTATCACAAACTCTTATGCTTTTAATAATTCCAACTATAATAATAGTTAAAATAATTGCTCCAAAAGGTATCCCATATTGATAAAATAACTCCACAGTTAATTCATGAGGATAATTAGTCATATCAAAAGCATGTTTTGTTACGTTTGAATAATAAACTCTATCAGTAAAAATTCCATTAAAAGTAAATGGGTGAGCTTTTATAGCATTCCAGTATAAAGATTGTATGTCTGATCTTCCAGAGTCAAAGTTTATGTTGGATGATAGTAAAGCTAAAGTTCTTGAACTCGGAAAAGTTTTACTTAATAATAAAGCGATATGATTAAAGTTAATCAAAACAATTAATGCAACTACCAATAAAACAAATATCTTTTTTGACTTTCTTGTATTTACATTTTCCCTATTAATCATTACGTATGCTAGTAAAATAAAGATAAGTAAACATAGAACAGAAGCTCTAGATCCTCTCAATAACATAAAGATAAAAAAAGTCATTCCATAAAATAACCATTTAATTTTCATATGTTTAAAGAAGCAGTAAAATGCTATACATGCTGGAATCACCAAGTTATAACCATAAGTCATAGAATACTGATTCCAATTATTTGTATGCAAAGGTATCCAAACCATTCCAACAATTGCATACAAAGCCCATAATAAACGATATTTTTTTAAATATTCAAACGTTAAAGATAATTTATTTTTATCAATGTATAATACAAAATACAATGCTGGAATTATTCTCGTTAATCCGAATGAAATAAAATAACCATACGCTACAATTACTTTAGGACAAATAACATATGAAATAATTGTTATAAGGATCAAGATAAAACTTATTGCAAATAATGCTTTATCTATTTTTAAATTATCAGAAAATACTATCTGCCAATATACATAAATAGCACAAGTCATATATATCCCATATTGAATAATACTTACCACAACATTATTGTTTGTAAGCATTCGAAACAAATCCACTAATAATATTGCATTTATAAACAATGCAAACAATTCAGCAAACTCTTTTTGTTTTTTATTTATCTCTATGGACATTTTTATCCTCCACCTACTTTAATTTATTCTTTATATATATCGTTGAGATACTTTTCTGCAACCTTATAATCTGAATAATTCTGCACAGTCTTATAACCATGATTTACAATTTGTGTTATATTCTTATAGTCAGATTTCATAATATTTTCTAATATTTGTTTCAACTCTTTATCATCTGCCTCGTGGCAAAGAAAACCATTGTCATCATTAACAATAATTCCATCAACTCCACCATTTTTAGAAGCAATTGTCAAACAACTAGCAGCCATAGCTTCCAAATATACAAGGCCGAATATTTCATTTGTACTAATCATTACAAAAATATGTGTATCTTCTAATATTTTCATTACTTGTTCTCTTGATACACGACCTAAAAAATGAACTTTATCTGATAAATTTAATTTATTTACCAGTTCTTCCAATTCAGTACGAAAAGCTCCGTCTCCCACAATATTAAATTCCCAATTTACATTTTTAATTTTTGAAAGAGCATTAATTGTTGCATCAATATTTTTATAAGAAACAAGTCTACCAACATATGTGATTTTCCAAGTTTTAATATTCTTATATTTATCTAAATTTAGTTTGTATTCTTTTAAATATTCATCAGGAACACCGGAGTAGCATACAAAAGGCAACTTTTTTAACTGTAAAATATCCTTTATCTGTTTTGCTTGTGATAAAGATCTAGCGCCTAAAGAATCAATATTTTTCAAGTATTTCGTTGCGTTAAAATTCTTTGAATTAATATAACCTGTACCATGTAAAACAACAGCAGTTTTACAATTATATACTTTCTTTAATTCAGAAATAATCTCCATCTGAGGGCTTGCCCAATGTCCGGTTATTATATCAGGATTGAAATTTTCTTTTCTTAAAATAGTTACAATTTTAAACACTTGCTTAGTAATAGCTCCCTTAGTAGGCTGTGAATGAGGAATATACTTTTTTATTGGTAGACGAAATACCTTTACGCCATTATCTAAATACTCTTTAGTCATGACAGCATTATAATCTGAAATTGCAAAGCCCATTTTTACAGCGAAAGACTTTTTTAAATTAGCAGGAATTTCATGAATAAATCTTGGGTAACAATGAGAGTTATGAACAACAATCACTTCATGTCCCTGCTTTTTCCATTCTTTTACAAATGAGTTTACAATATTAGTGGATGTATCTTTATTACCTAAAGATTGATCTTTATAAACAGAAGTCAACATTAATATTTTCATATTAATTCTCCTTTATTTCCTGAATTAGTTTTTTTGGATTATCAAACAAATGAGCATATTTTTGTATTTTCTTATCATCCCAATCCCACCAAGCTATTTGTAATAAATCCTTACTTATTTGTTCATCGAACCTATTCTTGATTTTTTTAGCTGGGTTCCCAGCCCATATTTCATAAGGAGGAATATCATGTGTTACTACACTGCCCATTCCAACAACAGCACCACTATGGATTGTTATACCAGCCTTTACATAACAACCCATACCTAACCAAACATCATTTTCAATAATGGTTTGAGGTGTTGATTTAATAGATAAAGTTGCAAAATTGTGTTTCATAATATTCTTACCTTCATGAAATACTGGACTTGAAGATACCCTCTCAATTGGATGTCTTGCTCCACCAATACTACATTTATCAGCGATTGAACAGAATTTTCCAATTTGAGTATTAACCATAAAACATGAATTCCCAATATATGAGTATTTACCTAATATCACTCTAGATAATTCACTTCTTGCACATACTTTAGATGTTTTATCAATTTTGCAATTTCTTAAAGCTGGTGGATTCAATAAAATTTTTAAACCTTTGGATACTAATAATTTAAAATCTACCATGTTTTACTTCCCTTCTGTGTTCAATCAATTATTCTAGCAATTATAGTTTCATATCTTTTTGTCGTAGAATAATTAACAATTAAATAACTCCACTCTTCTTCTTTTATATCCATAATTTTTTCTTCAATCTGTGTAAAGCAATCATATTTATGTTTTTATCACTTAAATATAAAAACTTTAAAATTGTCCCTTTTATTCCATCCTTCATTAATATGTTGATAGGATGCACTTTCTCCCATATCATGATTTCTTGTCACAATATAACAATCTTCTTCCAATAATTAAGTACTAAAATTATCAACACTTACAGGAGAACCTTCGTACTTTTGTCCTGGAAAAAATCCTCCCATTACTATTAATATTTTTATTTTGATACCTCAGCAAACATATTATTGTATTCAAATATCAACATACTTTAAACATCTCCAGCAATACCAAGCTCAAACATTATTTCCATCCAATTGATTTGTTGATATTCTTGTATATCATATTTGCTGTATAATTTTCCATTAAATATTTTGTTTCATTCGTTTTCATTTCGTTCAAATTTGCCTCTAACGCTTTCTCAACCAATTCAGAAAACGCTTCAGTATCATTACTTTCACACCACCATCCAAAACCACCTTGAGAAATTACTTCACCAATATCTGTATTTGGATCAGTAGCTGCAAGTACTGGAAGTTTTGCCTGCATATAGCTTAATAAGCGACTTGGAAAATTAGGAATGGTAAATCTATGGTCTAAGAAAATAAGTCCCACATCGCAAGCCGCAACCATTCGATCATAATCATCTTTTGGCAATTTACTCATTAGCTTCATATTCTCTGGCTTTTCAGTATTAAAAAATTCCTGCAATTTTTCAAATTCTGTACCACCTCCAACTATCAAGAAATATGCATCACTATTTTTTTTCTGTTTTTTAAGGCATTCTATAATAAAAGGTATTCCTTGTGGTTTTCCTAAATTACCACCATAAACAAATACTACCTTGTCCAACGGAATATTATATTTTCTTCTCAATTCGTTTCTTTCTTCAGGAGAAATACTCATATCCTGTGGTTCAATACAATTCGGACAAATTTCAAGTTTACTTGAACTAATCTCTGGATTGTGTTTAAGCACATAATCTACATTTGCCTGACTCATACAGCCAATTCTGTCGGAATAACAATAAAGCTGCTTTTCTTGTTTTCTAAAATATTTGTACAGCACACTCTTTATTCCTGTCTTGCTCATCATTCCAAGATCAACTGCATTTTGTGGGAAAATGTCTTTCAGCATCAAGTAACTAACCGCATTATCTCTTTTTTTAATATATTGAATCACTTTAGCAAAAGAAATTGGAGGAGTTGCATAAAGCACCATATCGAACTTCACAGAAGACCAATATTTCTTAATAGCAGTTATAACCTGATGTTCGATTTCAATCAGAGTTAATCCCTTTCTAACAGAATTAACATTAAAGTATCCACCGATTTTCACTTGTAAAATATCACATCCAGTTTCCTTTAATACAGAAGTTTCAATCCCATATTTTGATTCTACTGGTGTAACAACATATACATGATGCCCATCTTTCACATAATTTCTAAGAATATCAGCATAAAAGTCATGTACATTAATTGTTTTATACTTTATAAAACTCAAAAATAATATATTTTTCATAGTTGTACTCTTTCTTAATTACATTCATTTCTTTTCCACTTTAGCTTTTCGGATTTCGTCTAAACGTCCTTCATCAACGCTATCAACATTTACATCTGATCTCTTAAATACATAAGCAACTGTCATAAAAATAATCTTTATATCAAAAGCAAACGATATATTTCTGACATATTCTACGTCAAGTGCCAACCGTTTATCCCAATCCAAATTATTTCTACCATTAACCTGTGCCCACCCTGTTAAGCCAGGTCTAACATCATGCCGGTGCTTTTCTTCCTCTGTATACCAAGGCAAATAGTACACTCTTAAGGGCCTTGGTCCCACTATCGACATATCGCCTTTTAATATGTTAATCAACTCCGGCAGCTCATCCAAAGATGTGGCACGCAAAATACGTCCATACTTATTCAATCGGATAGAATCCGGAAGTAGATTTCCATTTGAATCTTTTCGATTGTCCATGCTTCTGAACTTTATTAATTTAAAAACCTTCTCATCTTTTCCGGGACGCTCCTGAGTAAAGAACGGATTTCCCTGCATAAAAATCGCCCCTAAAATAATAAGAACAAGAAGTAATGGAGAAAGAACAATCAATGCGCATAAACTTAATGTAAAATCAATTACCCTTTTAAAACATTTTGCATACATATATGTAACCCTTTATCTTCCCCTTATTTAGTATTGAAGTAAACTTTGGGATCATCAAAGATTTCTTCACTTTCCAAAATAATAGGTTCAACATCAACATCTCTGAGAAATATGTAGGGTTTATCGTAATGATGATACTGATCTCTTACCACATTATTGCAGTTTCCATCTTCCATGATTCTGATTGTATCCTCAATCAGATCAAATCCAACATGAGCCATAACACCAGCATATGCCATATGGCGAATATTGATTTCCGTAACCTTCATTTCTCCATTTTTATCTTCTTTTAAATCAAATGATAAAATTCCATGTGCTGGTACACCTAATTTTTTCTCCAAATATTTGATACAATCGTCACAGAATTTATTAATTCTATCTTCATTAAGGAAACGTGCAAAATGCGTATTTCCAGTAACATGCGATGGAGCTGTATTTGCCATAACATATTCAGCACATTCCAGTGCAGCTCCTTTTACATATTCCCCATCGTAATAAAGCATTTCATTTGCCAGATGTCTTCCTGTAAGGAATTCGCTTACTGTAAATTCAGGAATATTCGCATTTATAAATAACCAACTTCTATAGCTGCTAATGTCATCCAAACGCAAAGAGCCTAACCCTCCAGTTCCTTCTGTTGCACGAATCCAACATGGAAATCCTATTTCATTTTCAACATCCTCAAATCGTGGGTTTTCCTGAGTAACTTTAATTGTTTTCGGTATGAAATCTGTACCTTCCAGAAGATCAGCCATTATAGACTTGTCCCTCAATGATTCCGATAACAGCTTACTTCCCATAAACACTGGGCATGGGAATCTGCCTTCTCTTTCGTAATATGCTCCCCATTCTACAATTTCACTTTCCGGCTGTACAAAAGCATAATCAATATGTTTAGCCTCTACAAGTTTTTCAATCCATGTAAAATATTCCGAATCAGTGCATCGTGGACAAATATAGTATTCATCCAAAAGGCCTTTCATAAAAAAACCCATAGCTTTCTTTTCAATATCACACCCTATAATTTTATAATCCGGATGATTTTCTCTAATAATTCCTGTAATTGAACGTGGTGTAAGTCCACCTATCCCTGTAACTAATACCGTTTTTCCCATAACTATTTTTCCTTTCATTTTCTGTATAAAATGTTATTCAAAACATTTTTTTATTACTTCAATAATTCTATCCTGCTGCTCTGCAGTCATCTTATTGTCACTTGGCAGGCATAATCCTCTTGTAAAAATATCCATTCCTACATCCGCAACTCCACCTGCGATATAAGCATTTGATCTTGCACGTCCATTTCCATCTCTACCTACAAATGGATTTAAACGATAGATAGGCTGCATATGCATTGGCTTCCATATAGGTCTTCCTTCTGCATTAATAGAAGCGATAGCTTCTAATATTTCAGTAGGACAAGTCTTCCTATGTTCCTTTACATAACATACATCCTGTTCTCCTCTTACCTGTTTACACATTGCTTCTTCATCAATGATTAAACAAGATAACCAGTAGTTAGGTTTACTATTTTCTAAATCCATAGGATTCATAGATACAGGTAATCCTTTAAAACCTTCTTTATATCTTTCATAGATTGCTTTCTTCTGTGCAATATGTTCATCAAGATATGGTAACTGGCCTCTTACTACACCAGCTACTACATTACTCATACGATAGTTATATCCGAGTTCTTCATGCTGATACCAAGCTGCATTCTCTCTAGCCTGTGTAGACCATTTACGTACCTTATTAGCTGCTTCTTCATCATCTGTTAGAAAACATCCACCAGCACTACCAGTGATGATCTTATTACCATTGAATGAGATAGTATTAAACTTACCAAATGTACCTGTTTCTATACCCTTATATGTAGCACCCATTGATTCTGCTGCATCTTCTACTAAGATTGCACCATGTCTATTAATAACTTCATTTAGTTCATCAATCTTACCTGGAGTACCATATAGATGCGCTATTACTACTACCTTAGTATCTGGATATAATTCAAATGCCTTTTCTAGTGCTACTGGATCCATATTCCAAGTATCATATTCAGTATCAATGAATACAGGTTCTCCACCTTCATATACAATAGGATTTACTGTTGCATCAAAAGTCATATCAGAACAGAATACCTTCTTACCTTCTAATGCACCATGTCCTACCTTAGGCATACCATATGCAGCTATACCCGCTAGCTTCATAGACAAGTGTAAAGATGCAGTACCACATGATAAAGCAACTGCATGTTTACAACCCATATACTCACAAACCATTCTTTCTACTTCATTAATATTCTTACCTACAGTAGACATCCAGTTTGTTTCATAAGCTTCCTTAACATATTCAATTTCTGGTCCATGCATAGTAGGACTGCTTAACCATACTTTTGATTCAAACTTCTCAAATTTATTCTTCTCATTAAACATGATTTATTCTCCCTTCTTATCTTCTACATACAGCACTGTTCCCTGCTCAGTAACTGTGTTTTTATCAACTATACTTGTAGACTTCACAATAGTTCCTGATCTTAATGTGCTTCCATCACCTATAAAGCAATATGGCTCTATTACAGTTCCTGCACCAACTACAGATGATGAACCTATAGTTGTCTTACAGCCTATAACTACTCTTGGTTCTACAATAGAGCCAGGCAATAAGCTTGATGATGGAGAGACAGTAGAATCATTATGGAATAAGACAGGAATGTTAAATAACTCTTCTAGTTTCTTATTCCACATCAATCTTTCTTCTCCATCATCACAAGCAGCTATTGCGCAGTTGTATTCTGGATAGAAACTTGATAGTTCATCTAATCTTCCTATTGCATCTTGTCTATCGTTATCTACAAAAGAGATGGTTTCAAAGCATCCCATAGACTCTGCAATCTCTTTTACATAATCTCCATATCTTTTAGAAGCGACAATTAGTAATTTATTTCCCATTTCATCACACTCCTTACTCTTTAGTACGTTATAGTTGCACTAGTATGAGTGCTATTAGTCCATGAATTACCTAAATCCCAGATAAAACCAATTTCATCTAGTTTCTCTTTATGTTCTGATGGCATCTTACCTAGCTTATAGTTTCTTCTCTGACGGATAATCCAGTCAGAGAGCTTCTTCCCACTAGAAGTAAGATAGTCCATTGGAATATTGAGATTTCCAAACTTAAGATAGTACTTCTTAGCTTCTTCATACATGGACCACCAGCGATTGTCTTTTCTTCCAACATCTTCCATAGGCAGTGTTTTCAACAACTCTTTCTGCTCATGAGTAAGTTTTCCTTCTTGCATAGCTTTCTTCTGTGAAACAATCCACTTACCAAGCCATACACCTTGGACAACTTCTTTTTGAGATATATTGATAGTTCCATGTTCTTCATAATATTGTTTAACTAATTTAAAACGAGATTCCCAATTATCTGGATTCCAATTCATACCTACATCTGAAAGTCGTTTAATACGATCATCTGAAATCTTTTTATTCTTATAAAGACTTCTTTGTCTTTGAATCCATATACCTAAGGGAAAATCAGTATTACTTCTATAGTTCTTAGGAACACTTAAGTTTCCATATTCTTCCGAATAGTTCTTAGCTTCAATAAATCCGTTTTCCCAGACACGATCTACTCTATCCATCCAGTCCATACCAATTGAATCTAATTTTTTGATTTGTTCATCAGTTAAAGAATTACTTTTATAAAGTTGTCTTTGTCTTAATATCCAACTTCCAAGATGTTTTCCATCTGTAGATTTATAGTTAGTTGGAATATCTAAATTTCCATATGTTAAGTAATATTCTTTAGCTAACTTGAAATTCTGTTCCCAGAAATAATCTAAAGAATCCCAAATCATTCCTATAGAATCTAATTTAAGTATTTGATCTTCAGTTAGTTTTCCAACTATAGCACCTTTACGAATAGCTTTTTGATTATTAAGCCAACTACCTAATGCATAACCTTCTTCAGTAATATATCTAGCTGGTACTTCTAAATTTCCATTCTCTTGGTAGTACTGTTTAGCACTTGCATAATACATATCCCAAGTTGCAGTTAAAGCATCATTGAGTTTTTCAAATAGTTCTCTACAGTTTCTTACTTCATCAATAATCTTGAATTTTTCATTGATGATTTGATCTGCTTCTCCTAGAGAGCGATAATAGGAAGTAGCTACCTGCATTTCTTCTTTAATAGAATCAATGCTATAGATGTTTTCAATGTTTAGTACGATATCAAAGATGACTGCATTTTTTTTCTTACTTGCAGATAGTGCTCTACCAATCTGCTGTTTATAGACTATTGGAGAAACAGTTGGCCTTAATAGAATGACTCCACTTATATCATCAACATGGATTCCTTCATTTAACGCATCAATACAATAGAGAAGTCTTAAATGATTATTATCATTGTCTTCTTTGAAGTCCTTAAATGCTTTATCTGCTCCTGGATCACTAGAGTATACAGAATACATATGTGGTTCTTTATCTACCTTAGAGAACCATTCTGTATGTTTCATCATTTGGTCCATATGTTCCTTGTTTGAACAAAATACTATGTATTTACCATGTGGATCAGTCATGTGTTTTTTGAATATGACATCTAATCCTTCAGCCTTTCCTAATGTTCTTCTTAACTCTTCCAGACACTTTTCAGCATTGTCTCTTGCAACTTTACTTTTTGTTTTCTTTACTCTTCTTTCGTACTTTTCCAATGTGTTCTGGTAGTAATACATTGATAATACATATTTAGGTGGGTTTAATATTCCACGTACTATTGCTTCACCTAAACTCATTTGAGAGGCTATTTTGCCATCAAATAATTCCTGTGCCATATCTCTTTGACTATCTAGATAACGAATATTAGTTGCAGATAAACCCAATACCGGAATATCTGAATAAGTAAATAAGAGTTGTTCTACACCCTTTTGCCAATATGTAGCTCCTGCACGATGATATTCATCAAGAACAATATAGTCAGGGTGTATTGCTTGTATCTCTTCTTTACTCATACCCATTAATTTGGCATAGGTAAAGAAGACAATATTATTAGGTTTGTACCCATTAGTTGCTTGATATAAATTCTCTAGCTGGGTAGAGAAAATATATTCAGAAGGTGATAACCAACAGATTGTCTTGTCAGGATGATCTTCGCATAGTTTAAATGCGATGAATGATTTACCTGTACCTGTTGGGTGAACAATGGCAGCTTTTTTTGTATCTTCAAGCATAGTAACTGCTAAGTTATATGCTTTTTGATTATGAGAATAAAGCTTAATCATTGTCTAATCCCCCTTCTTTTTTGTATGTATGTAATAGTGGTGAATATAAACAAATTCTGTAATTTAACATTTGGTTCACAAGGTATACTTTTAGTAACAAAAGAACTTCAAAATAAAAGCGGAAAATGGTATAATTTTCCACGAATATAAATAAATATCTTATTATTTCTGTTTAATAAAAAAATGGCACGAAAGGTATACTTTTCGTGCCATGATTTTGCTTTTTAATCAATATTTCTTTATTTTATAGAGCATAGACTGCATTTTGTTGTTATCCAAATTATGTTCTACTAAATTTACGTAATACTAATTCATGTGATATTGTTACTATATATATAATAGAATCATAGTGGAGAATTATTAAAAAAGTATTAGAACCATAAATTTTGCCTAATACTAATTATTCCATTTTATTTGATCACCACTATTATTAAATTGGCCACAAAAAAATCCTGTCTGTAATATACAGTCAGGATTGCTTTGTATCTGTTTTTCTTTGTCTTGTTCACTAGAAATTTTATCATTCGTAACAATGACAAAATGCACATTTACAAAATTTGATGAGTCACCTTATAATATCAAACTTAAAACGTTAAACTTACCTATTGCTAATAGAGTGGTTATTCGCAAGCAATAGCACCACTTATATCGCCAACTGCACCACTTCATGAGTGGTCTTTTTTGTACTGTCATAATATTAGAGATAATGTCTCTAATACTATTGAAGAAGTCGTAAAATTCAAAATGAAACTGTGCATACAGCTAATGAATCAAGGCATTTCAGTTAGTCAATCATTCAACTTTAACTACAAAAAGATAATAAGTTGATTATAAATAAATATTTTAGAATATTAATCTGAATACACCCTTGGTATTCTTTTTCCTATATCACACACCACTTCATATCCAATACTTTGTATAAGCTGTGCCATATCATCTGCAGTAAGCACTTCATTTTCTGATTTTCCAAGCAGAATAACCCCATCATATTCTTTTGCCTCTGGTATATTTGTAATATCTACCATAAATTGATCCATGCAAATTCGTCCAACAATAGGAGCTTTTTTACCATGAATCAAAATATATCCCTTATTTGAGAGTAATCTATTATACCCATCAGCATAGCCTGTAGGAATAGTTGCAATGCGCATTATATTTTTTACTCTATAAGAACGTCCATAGCCAATTGTAGCATCTGGTTTAACCGTTTTAATCATTGAAATAACTGATTTCCATTCTGATTATTCCACTTTAGTTGATCACTCATTCCGATTGAGTTGACCAAGTGTTCCGATGTTCTTGACCAACTAGCTATTTTCATAAAATTCCGACGGGGTTGATCAACCATTCCGATGAACCTGACCACCTAAAACCTGACTGTAAATAAAGTACAGTCAGGTTTGCTTTTTTGTTTATCTGCTTCTCATTGACTTATCACCAAAGATTTTTATTGTCTGTGATTTTGATATTATTCTATCCATTATTGCATCCGCTAAAGCACCTCCCCCAAGCTTACTGCGCCATCCTGTAACACCGAACTGAGAGCAGAATACTGTTGAATGAATACGATATCTCTTTTCCAGTATTTCAAGAATATCCTGCTGTTCGGCATTATTAATCCCTATCAACAGCCACTCGTCTAGTATTAAAAAATCACACTTTATGTATTGATTTATTCTTTGTCTGTAGTTTTCCTGAACCTTTGCAAGATCTAATTCAGCTTATAAATCAGGAAATCTTACATACATTACCTTCAGGGTTGCATTATATGCCTCTACACCTAGTGCACATGCAATATATGATTTACCACTTCCTGTAGCACCAACTATAATGAGAGTCTCATGTCTATGGATATAAAAACTCCTTTCCTGTAGAATATTGTGTGGATTGGATGCTTATCTACACCTTCATTTTACTAGAAAAGGAGTGTGTCTAATATAATTGATCAACCTAATCGGAATGATTGGTCAAGTGTTTCGGAATTAATGATCAGGCTAAATCGGAATTATTGGTCAGCTTCGCCATAATAATCATCTTTTTCTGCTGAATTATCAGCCACAGATAAATGTGTAAACAGACCCGTTAATATCAACTTTTTTGATAGTTCTCTTATATCATTTTCACATTGTTTAATATTATCTGCATTCAGTCCTATTCTATTCATTCCAGTATCTATTGCATATTGACATTTTTTTGTATCTAGTTTCGATTATATCATCAGCGTATTTTTTTGAAAGAATAGCTTGTGTAATATCATATTTATACAATATGTTTGTTTCATCTATAAGAGTATATCCCAAAACTAATATTTGACCTTTACTTCCAGCATTTCTTAATTCTACAGCTTCCAACACATTAGAAACAGCAAAATTTTTTATCCCCTCTTTTTGTAGTTCTATTGAAATTCTTTCTGCCCCATGCCCATAAGCATCTGCTTTTACTACTGCCATAATGTCACAAGAATCTTGAACATATTTTAAATATATTCTTAAATTATTTCTTAAAGCGTCAATAGAAATAGTAACCCATGAACGTTTAAGAATTTTTTATGCATTTTTATACCCCCCTTAAATCAAATGCTATTTAAACGTATAAATCAATTTAACAAGTTTAGATATTATAATATATATGATTATATCGTTATTTAATCAATTTGATTTATTAATCAACTTTATCAATATTCTAACAATTCTTTTCATCAATAGAATATCACTTAACGCAATGATTATAAATATAAGTACTGTAACAAATATAGACAAACTACCTTTATAACATGAAAAAATAACAGAAACACCCAATGAAACAAATTGAATCCAAAATCTTTTAAAATCAATTGTTATATCTATAAATCTACACACATCAAACATTCTGATCATCATTATTACAAAATAACTCAATGCAGTAGCAATAGCAGCACCCATTCCACCAAATTTTGGAATTAAGATTAGATTAAATACGAAATTAATAATTGCACCAGCTATAGTTGAAATCATTAGCATTTTATTATTCTTAATTGCATTGTAAAAAGTTCCAAAATAAGTTGAAATGCATCCAAAAGTCGCCGCCAACAATAACAATGGTACAAACTTCCATGCTGCATAAAACTCTGATTGCAATAATATTTTACAAATAAGTTTATTGACTATTAAAAGTCCAGCACAGGCAAATGTACAGAAGTAAACATACCCTCTAAATATATTTGAAAAGAATTTGCCATTGTCTATAGCATCAATTTCTGTCGCTGTAGAATATTGCCATGCTTGTTGAAAAATCGAAGTAACTAAATTTATCATTGCGGGCAATTTACTTGCAGCTGTATATAGTCCAGTAATACTAGCACCCCAGTAATATAAAACTATATATCTGTCAGAGAGACTGTTTACCCACCAAGAAAGCATGTTTGGAATATTAGGTAAACTATACTCTAGCATTTCTTTTAGAGTTGCTAGATTAAATTTGTTAAATCTAACAAACTTATATTCTTTTGAAAGAATATAAGCAATAATTCCACTAAGACCATATCCTATTGAAAAAGATAAAAGATATGATTCTACTCCTCCTTTAAATACTACTAAAAGTAATACATTTGATATTATTAGTAATAATGAATTTAGAACACCATAAAATGAATATCTTTTTACATGTCCTAAGCCTCTAGCAAATTGAATTGTTAATTTATAGAAGGTTGTTGTAATAAATAACAACATAAAGAATAGTGCATACTTGTAATGCAAAATGAAGAACCAAATCAAACATCCGATAATTACTAAAAAATCACCTATAATTGTAATAAATAATGCATCAACAAATATTGTTGAATGATCACTATTTTCATCAATTGCAAATCTATATAATGCTTCAACAATACATAAGGTAGCAATTGGTAGAACTATCTCAATTGAGTTGTTAAGTAGTTCTGCAACACCATATTGTTCTGTAGTCAATACTGATGTGTATAATGGCATTAAGAAAAATGAAATTAACTTTACCAATATATTACCTATAGCAAATACAACAGTATTTGATGCCAATACTTTATATTTAGATTCCATTATTCAAACTGCCTTTTCCATTCAGCAATTTTTTCAAAATCCAAACCTGTTATTTTAGTTTCCCACTCACTATTAATCAAATTGTCTAATGAATTAATGATTTCAGTTCTCTTAATACATTTAAAAGAATATGTAGTTGACATTTCTTCTGCACGATAATCTATAGAAATAATAATAGTTCTACATTTATGTTGAAGTGCAAAAATTCCACCATGTAATCTGTTACCTACATAATCAATATCCTCATTTAAAATTTGATCATAAGCAGCTAAGTTAGGAGCTATGACTTTAATTTTTTCTGTATTTTTGAAACATTTTAAATATTCAGCGTCTCCTAAACTTTGTGGCCAATAATATACTTCTTTATAATTATTAATGAGTATGTTAATCATTAATTGATCATTATGTTTATCACTTTCATAACTAGTCAAAGTAAATATCACTTTATCACTTTTTTTTGATGGTATTTCAGTACAAAATTCGGGAGTTAAACCCCATAAAGTAGGGCAACCTGTATTCCATGCTTTAAAACCCATTTCTTCTAAAAATACTTTTGTTTTTTCATCTCTAACACTATGCACATAATCATGTGATAGCACTTTATTAAAAAATCTTTTAGTGTAATTTGTTGTTTTCTTACTATTAATTCCAATACCTGTTCCAACACATATTGTTCCTTGGGCAATCTGTGTATTTGGCAAAAATAAATTCCACGCAGGTTCTGGTCTTAACATGTTTGTATATAATATATTTGTTCCACATAAAAACTTATAATCAGCATTTGCATATATGCTGTTTTTTTTCATAAATAGATTTTGCCACCAATGAAAACTTGGTGTATGAGTGGGAAATGTCATAATGTAATTATCATTATAAATTTCAGGCCAATTTTTTTTTATTGAATAATTAATTATTTCATCGCCTGTATTAAGCGTCGCCACTCCTGTATCAAACATTAAAACTGATTTCATATTTAAACTCCTTTAATTTATATTGAGAATATTTATTTCCAAAAAAACTTATATGGGATAATTGCGTTCCACTGTGGTCTAAAGAAAAGTATCGCAAGATTATAAACAATAATAAATGATGTAATTATGAAATACCATATTGTTCTTTTCCTGTTATCTTTGATAGTAAACAGAATATTTGATATTGTTATAATAGAAAATAACCAATAGTATTGCACCATTCTATCCAATATAGACGCTCTTGTAGCAATAAATGACAATCCAGAAGCAATTATCAAAAATAACAATTGTGTATCTAAATCACAATAAAGGAAATTATAACTATCACCAGACTTGTTATTTTCTGAATTAGATCTATATCCTGTAAAAGCAGCTAATAAAAGAATTAGACATGGTATAATAGCATTAATGAAATCTGCCATGTTATTTGCTGAAGTTGCATCAGTTGTTAAATAATGCGAATAATATGCAGGCATATGACTTAATATAATATTCAACAAAGGTCCAAATAATATATAAACACATACAATTAAAATTACTATTTTTATAATTCCTTGCTTTTCAATTTTCATTTTTGAAACTGGTAACGCAAAAAGAAAAATTAAAGCTGAAAAATGAAATGTACTTGCTAATAAGGTTAGTGCAATAAATTTAATATTTTTCTTCTCTTTTAAGTATACATAAGCAACAAAAATTATAGATACTGCAATACTCTGACGTAACCCACTTAGAAAGAAATAATAAAACCTCAAACCAACAAATAAAAATAAACTATACTGCCAATTTATTGAATTCCTATAAATACCATAGCATATACAACTAATACAAATTATAGCGGTAATAATAAATAAAGCTTGGTAAGAATTGAAGAAATACCCTATAAATTTAGCATATATTTGATAGCCTTTTTCAAAACGTGATGATTTATCTATTAAGGATGGTAATTTTTGTAATCTACTAAAGAACTCAATATAATTTGGGGTATCATTTCCCACTGTTAAATCTTTAAAACCCATTAAACACATTAATACAACTGAAGAGAATACGAATTTGATTTTTCCCCTTCCTTTATAAGCACTACTCAATGCTAAAAAAAGCATTAATCCCGAATATAACGTCATTATCAAGACCTCAATTCTTTATTATGTTTAACAACTTTAGCTGGAACACCAACAACTGTACAATCATCAGGAACATCATCAAGTACAACAGCATTAGCACCAATTTTTACATTATCACCAATTACTATATCTCCCAATAAGCATGCTCCTGTACCTAGCACACAGTTTTTACCTACTTTTGGACCCATTCCATTACCTAAAGTAACATGTTGATAAATAATTGTTCCATCACCGATAACAGAATTTTGATGTAGAACAACTCCTATACCATGCGCAAACTCAACATTTTTTCCAATATCAGTTGTATAAGGTATAGAGCAATTAAACTGAAGATAAATGTATCGATTAACTATTTTAGCTATAATTTTTAAATTATGTAGATAACACCATCTCTCAATTCTATAAAATTTCATTACTATTCCATAATTTTTTTTCACGCTCTCCCTCCTCTCATTGATAAATATTTCAATTCCATCCTCTTGGCTTCATTAAGAATATTAAATTCGGTTGTATTAAATTTTTCGCATGCATATATTCTTTCGTGATTTGAACGTTTATTGATCATGATTAGTTTTTGTATCCATTCCTCTTCCTTGAGCGGCAAATAAGTTACATCACCTACATCTGCCTCTCTTGTAATTGTATCTGATACTAAACATTTCATTCCATTTGCCTGTGCTTCTATTACTGCAACTGGTAAACCTTCCTTTATTGAAGGTAATAGTAAGACATCTCCACAATTCAATAATCTTTCAACATCATTTCTTCGACCTGTAAAAATACAATAATCTGCTAATCCAAATTCATTCACTAAATGCTCTACGTCCTTTTTTGTTGGTCCATCTCCTACAAAAATAAATTTATAATCATTCGTTAACGAAATTAATCGTTTTAAGACATACACAAGGAAACTAACATTTTTAATTTTACTAAAATTAGAAACGTGAATAGCAATTCTTTTTCCTTCAATATCAAATTCTTGTGTTAATTGTTTAGCCTGCTCTTCTGAATACATAAATTTTTTTGTGTCTACTGCATTTTTTACTATATATATTTCATTTCTTATACAAAATTCTTTTCCATATAAGAATTCAGATGCTTCCGTAGAGCACGAAAAGAAATGATTAGCATATTTAGTAACATTTCTTTGTAAAAACATCTGAATATATTTTTTTATTTTAATAGGTGATGTCATAGTTGAATGGCTATGTATGATACGATTAGTAATACCATATTTTTTTGCATACTTTAGTGTAAATTCATTTAATGATGGAGAGTGTAAATGTACAACATCATATTCTTTAGAATGTTCTTGAAAAAACTTCTTGATTATTTTAATGCTCTTAACAAAGGTTTTTAGCGATAATGGATTAGGTAGTATATATACTTTACTTCCTTTTTCTTTTATCATTTTGAGATATGAATCATTTCCCTCCTTAAATGCTAAAAAATCAATTTTCACATTATTAGAATTAATATTCTTGTAAAGATTCATCACAATGCTAGAAACCCCTGAATCTCTAGACAAATTATCTAAAATCATTAACACTCTCATATATTTTCCCCTTTATTTAGTCTTTTCGTAATTCTTCTTCTTCAACACACCATAAAACATATTCCAGCATGTATACCATGCAGCTACTACTGCTGGTTTCTCATCACACATATGAAACAAATCATAATGACTCTTGAACTTTCTTCTAAACTTATCATGACTAATACTTACTTTTCTTACTCTATACTTTGCAAGGTTTTCTTTAAGAAGATAAGCACAAGTATCTGGTTTCTTATAAAGCTGTAATCTGATTGCATAATCATTATTCTTCTTAATATCCTTAATCTGAATAAGACCAAACACTTTAGCGTTATACATCATAGTAAGCTGACCAATATAATCATAGTTATACATCTTACGCTTATTAACCTTATCAGGACCAGATACATAAATATTCAATGGTTTAGAATCTTCATCTATCTTTTCATATTCAGTAAATGAAAGACTATAACCATTTTTATTCATAAAATCAATCTGATGTTCTAGCTTTTCTGGCATCCAGAGATCATCTGAATCAAGAAAAGCTATCCATTCACCTTTTGCTTCTCTTAATGCTTTATTTCTTGTAAGTGCTGCACCTGAATTCTTTTCGTTATGTAAATACTTGATTCTTTCATCCTTAAAAGAAGCGACTACTTCATCAGTATTATCTGATGAACAATCATCCACGATTATTAATTCCCAGTTAGTATATGTTTGATCTAATACAGACTGTATAGTTTCTGCAATAAATCTTTCTGTATTCCAAGAAGGCATAATAATCGATACTAATCCATCCACTACTTTTCTATCTTCCATAATATCTACTCATAGTCCTTTCCTAATACAGCTAACACAGTTCTAAACATTGTTGCTATATCCCCAAAAAACGAGAAGTTCTTAATACTATCTAAGTTATATTTCATTTTACCTGGTAGTACTTCTTCTATATATGTTTTATCTACATCACTAGATGCATCTAATAGCTCAGCTTCATCTTTATATCTAATACTTGCTTCACTAGTAATACCTGCAGGTAATAATAATGTAGCCATATATTCAGGTTTATATTGTTCAACGTATTTAACTGCTTCAGGTCTTGTACCTACAAAACTCATATTACCAGAAATAAGATCTAATACCTGTGGTAACTCATCTAATCTACAACCCCTTAGTTTTGCTCCTACTTTAGTAATACGACTATCATTCCCTACTGTTACAGTAGAACCAATCTTATCTGCATTACTAACCATTGTTCTAAATTTATGAATCTTGAAATGTTTTCCATAAGTCGTAATTCTTTCCTGTCTATAAAATACAGGGCCATCAGAATCTAACTTAATCATAATAGAAATAACAATCATAGGAATAGCTAATAAAATAAGTAGAATCAAACCACCTATTAAATCCATTACTCTCTTAAGGAACATACTTACTTTCTTCTTCTGTAATGAATCATAATAGACTCTTACTTCATCATTCTGCATATAATCAGGTAAAGTTTCCCATTTCTTCAACATTACATATATTCCTTTACAACTTCTTTAAAGTTTTCAATCACATACTCTACATCTTCATCACTTAACTTAGTATGTAAAGGTAAAGTAATAAGATTTTCATAATATGCATATGCATTAGGGAAATCTTTTATATCCCACCCCAAGGTTTTATATGCAGTCATCATAGGTAATGGTTTATAGTGTACATTTGTATTAACACCACGTTCTGCTAGTTTAATAATGATTTCTCTTCTCTGTTCATCACTAATACCAGGTATTCTAGTTAAGTATAAATGTTTAGAAGACTCAAAGTCTTTACCCCAATGATTCAAGTGTTTAACACCTAACTCATCACACATTTCATCATACTTACCTACGATTTCTCTTCTTCTTGCAAGCATTCCTGGATATCTATCTAACTGACGTAATCCAATAGCTGCCATAATATCAGTCATATTACACTTATACCAAGGACCAATAATATCATATTCCCAAGCACCTAACTGTGTCTTAGCTAATGCATCCTTATTCTGTCCATGTAAACTATATAACTGGAATAACTTATAGATTTCTTCGTTATCTATACCAGGAATATCTTTCCAAGTACTTGCTCCACCTTCTGCAGTTGTAAAGTTCTTTACTGCATGGAATGAAAAACTACTAAAATCAGCCCATTCACCAGCCATCTTACCTTTTCTTACTGCACCTAGTGCATGAGCACAATCCGCAAATACCATAACTCTATTAAGAGTTTGCTGTATTCTAGCTCCTAGGGTATTACCCTCTTTAGCTTTAAATAATTCTTTCTTACTCTCAATAGCCTGATATAACTTATCATAATCACAAATAACACCACCAAGATCTACTGCCACGACAGCCTTAGTCTTTTCAGTAATTGCCTCTGCAACCTTATCATAATCCATTTCGCAGTTATCTTTCTGACTATCTACAAATATAACTTTTGCACCACAATGAATTGCTGCTGAAGCTGAAGCTGTATAAGTATAAGCAGGTACAATCACTTCATCGCCCTCTTGAATACCACATACCCTAAGGTTTAATTCTTCTGCTGCTGTCGCAGAATTTAAACATACCACTTTAGATGTATGGCAATATTCAGCAAGTCTTCTTTCTAATTCTTTAGTTCTTGGTCCTGTAGTAATCCAACCAGAACGAAGTGCTTCTGCTACTTCTTCTATTTCTAACTCAGAAATATCAGGTGGACTAAAAGGAATCTTTCTTTTATTCATTTCCATCTTTCTCCCTCCTCTATGAATAAATACATGGGGTGGCACTTATCACTAAGTGCCACACACATGTGTTATGCTGGATGATATGTTGATACAATCTTCTGTACTCTTTCTTTCATATCATCTTCATTTCTATATGCTGCATCAAGTAATCCATCTAACTCATCTAAGAACTCATTGATATCAAATGGAATAGGACAACCAATATGAATTAAATCATTCTTAGTCTTCTTTAAACCTTCTTCAGCCATAAGCTTTTCTTCATAAAGCTTTTCGCCTGGCCTAAGTCCTGTAAACTCTAACTTGATATCTACATCAGGTGTATAACCTGATAATCTAATTAAGTTACGAGCTAGAGTAGTAATCTTAACTGGTTCACCCATGTCTAATACGAATATTTCTCCGCCATGAGCATATGTACCAGCAAGTAATACTAAACTTACTGCTTCTGGAATAGTCATAAAGTAACGGATAATATCAGGATGTGTAACTGTAACTGGTCCACCTGCTTCAATCTGTCTCTTAAAGATCGGAATAACTGAACCATTACTTCCTAATACATTACCAAAACGTACAGCTACAAACTCAGTCTGTGTAGTCTTTAATGCTTCTTTGATTTCAGGTTTTTCAATCATATCCCTCTCATGAGTAAATAACTGAGGGATTTCATAAGCCTTACCATCTTTAATCTTAGCTGCAAAAGCCTGAATAATCATCTCACATAAACGTTTAGAAGCACCCATGATGTTTGTAGGGTTAACTGCTTTATCTGTACTGATCAATACAAATTTCTCACATCCATGTACCATAGCTGCATAAGCAGTCTTATAAGTACCCATAGCGTTATTCTTAATAGATTCACATGGGCTATCTTCCATTAATGGTACATGCTTATGTGCTGCTGCATGATATACAATTTGAGGTCTATACTTCTTAAAAAGATCAAACATCTTTCTACTATCTCTTACTGATCCAATAAGAGTCACTAGATCTAAGTTTGGATACTTCTTTCTTAACTCTAACTGAATATCATATGCATTGTTTTCATATACATCAAATAAAATTAACTGTTTAGGGTTATGTGATGCAATCTGTCTAGCAAGTTCTGAACCAATAGAACCAACACCAGTAATAAGAACAACCTTATTTCTTACATACGCAAACACTTCATCCATATTAGGCTTAATAGGATCACGACCTAATAAATCTTCAATCTGAACCTTCTTCATCTTACTTACTGATACCTGACCAGTATATAACTGATACATACCAGGTAGATTCATAAGTTCACAAGATGTTTCATTACATACTCTAAGAATATCTCTCTCATCCTGAGGATTAGCACTCGGTACAGCAACATAGATCTTCTCAATATTGAACTTATCTACTGCTTCTAGGATACGATCTCTACTACCAAATACAGGTACATCATCGATATATCTGTTCCACTTATTAGGGTTATCATCGATAAAGCATGCAACAGTTTCATTTGTTTCTTTAGCATGTTTAATATCTCTAAATAACATCTGACCAGCAGAACCAGCCCCAACAATCATAACATTCTTCTTCTGTACTTCATTGTTTGTTCTACCACGAAGTAGTAATACAAAACGATAGAAGAAACGAATTCCTAATGTTGCAATAAACTGTACTGTAATACCAATCACATAATAAGAGACAGGCATATGTAAGTTAAATACAAGTAGTGAACCAGTGTAAATGACACCAGTCACTACAGTTGCAAGAATGACTCTCAATAACTCTGAATAACTCGCAAAACGCCAAATACTCTTGTATAAACGTAAGAACCAGAATACAACTAAACAAAACAAAGCATAAATAATAATAGTCTTTGTATAAGTTGTTAAGTATTGTGGTTCTACACTTGTTACTTTACAGTCAAACCTTAACCATAAAGCAATACCAAATGATACTATAACTGCCGCAAAGTCATAGACCATTAATAGTAATCGAACAACCTGCCAATGTTCGAACTTTCTTTTTGAACCTTTACTCATTTTCATTTCTCTTCTTAAATCTTACTTACTTCTCCCATAACCATAGCCATATCCATAGCCGTAACCATACCCATAACCAGTTGATTCTGAACTATAGAATGTCTTCTTATAACTATTTAATACCACACCTACAATATGAGGTAATGTATCATGGAGTTCATCTACAGAATCAAGAATATCTCCTGCTTCTGCATAGTCCTGCTTAACGACTACAACTGCACTATCAGCATACTTTGCGACTAATAATGCATCTTCCATCATATATAAAGGTGTAACATCTAAAATAATAAAATCATATACTTCTCTTAATTCTGCAATTAAGTTTTCTAATCTTGGTTTAGACAATTCAGTTGAACCATCAACTGAAATATCACTACCAAATACAATGTCTATATCATCCTTGTGAACAATACATTGTTCTAGTTTGACATCTTTATCTTTAATATAGTCTAGTGATGTTCTATGAATATTCGCATATCTCATCGTCTTCTCAACTGATGGATTTCTCATATCTAGATCAACTAAACATACCTTATAACCCTTCTGTCCTAATGTAATGGCTGTATTAATAGAAACCATTGTTTTCCCTTCATTAGGTACAGTACTTGTTATCATATAGACTGAATTTTTATTTTTTCTATGATCCTGTTCCATCTTAATTCTAATATTATGGAAAGAATGCTTGAAATCCGCTCTAATACCAATACCATTTAATAATAAACCTGGATTATTAGGATGACGCTTTTCTACTAATGGAACTTTCGCAACATAATCCATACCTAGAATTTCTTTGACATCATTCTTATCTAATATAGTTCTTCTAAATACAGCAACTACAATGAGCAATAAAACACTTACTCCAAGTCCAATTAATCCACCCTTTAATCCTGCTAGTAAATAACTAGGAACTGCATCAGCCTTCTTAGGCATTGTAGGCTTATCTAATAACATAATACTTACATCCTGCATAGCACCCTTTGTTAAGGCATCACAGTTATTAGTAATAGCTGTTGCAACATCATAAGCATCTTTCGCACTCTTGCCTGTTACTTTTAATACAACAAGATTTGTATTTTCAATCTGTGTTGCTGAAATTTTTGCAGGTATCTTATTAACATTCAATATATCCTTTACGATATTCTTCATTTCCTTACTCGTAAGGATTGAATTGAATGTATCTACAAGTGTTGCTTTAGTACTACTTGCCTGAGTGGCATCATAATAGTATGTATCTGTTAATTCAGTAGAAGGTACAAACACTGCTTCACTTGTATAAGTTGTATTAAAGAAAAGAATTTCTTTCATCTCTAATGCAACCATACCAATAAGTACTAATAATAATACTGTCTTCCACATTCTCTTAAATGCACGGAGGAAATTTTCAAAGCACTTAGCTAAATCAATCGTCATTTCATCTTGATTATTTGATTCCATTATTTATCCCCCCTTACTTTATATTTGCCA
>UMJJ01068620.1_pt1 | contig 32943 bp, 25 predicted proteins | sample 1966051 | NCBI WGS metagenome assembly UMJJ01 (sample SAMEA4836147, study PRJEB28245) | human gut metagenome | biome: gut microbiome; material: fecal sample | place: Denmark | collected 2008
CAGCAGCTTCCTCGGCAGCTTCTTCTGCCGGAGCTTCCTGCTCACCCTGACGACCCTCAATAACAGCGTCGGCCATAGCGCCTGCGATAAGGCGAACGGCACGGATAGCGTCGTCGTTTCCGGGAATAACATAGTCGATCTCGTCCGGATCACAGTTTGTATCTACAATAGCAACGATTGGAATACCGAGCTTGTGAGCTTCCTGAACTGCGATTCTCTCCTTGCGCGGGTCAACAATGAACATAGCAGCCGGCTGCTTCTTCATGTTAACGATACCGCCCATGAACTTCTCGAGCTTTTCGATTTCAAGCTTGAGCTTGATAACTTCCTTTTTCGGGAGAAGATCGAATGTTCCGTCGGCTTCCATCTTCTTGAGCTGCTCAAGTCTCTTGATTCTTCTCTTGATTGTGTTGAAGTTTGTGAGCATACCGCCGAGCCAACGTGCATTAACGTACGGCATACCGCAACGGATAGCTTCTTCCTTAACGGAATCCTGAGCCTGCTTCTTTGTGCCTACGAAAAGAACATCGCTTCCGTCAGATGCAACGTCACGAACGAAGAGGTAAGCTTCCTCAAGCTTCTTGACTGTCTTCTGAAGGTCGATGATGTAAATTCCGTTACGCTCCGTGAAAATGTACTGAGCCATTTTCGGATTCCATCTTCTTGTCTGGTGTCCGAAGTGAACACCTGCTTCGAGTAACTGTTTCATTGATACTACTGGCATAAATAAATCCTCCTTAGTTTTGCCTCTGCAAGGCTTGATATCCGAACATTTCATGCGAAATGCACTCCGAATAAAACACCTTACATGCGTTTTGCCGTAAAAGTATATCACATAGAATCGGCTATTTCAAGAGTTTTTTATGATTTTTTTGATTTATTCGGAAAAATTTATGCTGTCGGCTATTTTTTTGAATACGGGAGCGCAGTCATAGGAACCCGAAGCACCGCCCTGTTTCATGATTACGGCAATATATTGAGGCTCGTCGGCGGGAAAACATCCGCCGAACCACGTGTTGCATATTTCATTACCGTCTTTGTCAAAAATGCCCGTTTGTGCCGTTGCTGTTTTGCCTGCAGCGGAAAAACGTTCGGGACGGGCAGGGGAGGCATTACCGTTTTCAACGACCGAGGTGAGCATTTTCAGCAGGATACAACTTGAATCCTCACTTATAGCAACAGTCGGATATTTCTTTTTATGCTTTGTTTCGAGCCCGTTACGGTCGGTCACGGCTTCGATAAGATACGGTTCTCTGTATTTGCCGCCGTTCGCAACGGCACTGAGCATTTGGGCGATCTGCAACGGAGTTGCGGTGAAGCTGCCCTGACCGAATGAAAAATTTGCCAGTGCGGCTGGATTTTGCAAGTCTCTCGAGGTCGGAAGAATTCCGCTTTCGGAGTAAATTCCTTCGGCAAGCTTGCAGCCTTGTCCGAAACCGAAAAGTGATGCCGTTTCTCCGATTCTTTTTGCGCCGAGCTTTTGACCGAGGTTTATGAAATATGTGTTGCAGGAAACCTCAAGCGCTTTTTGCAGATTCATCTTTCCGTGGGCGGTGTTGCTGCTGCAACCGAATTTGACATTGCTGATATTGCAGGAGCCTGTGCAGGTGTATTGAAAATCAGAAAATCCGTTTTCAACGGCGCTTGCGGCGACGGCGACCTTGAAGATAGAGCCGACGGCAAAGCTTTCAAACGCACGGTTCAAAAGCGGTGAGCTTTCGGAATCGAGATAATCGGAAACCCTGTACGGGTCATAGCTCGGGCGTGACGCCACAGCTCTTATAGCTCCGCTCTTTGCGTCAAGCACAAGTGCACAGCCCTGTTGAACGTTGCAATCGTCAAGTGCTCTTTCAACAGCCGACTGGATTTTATTATCAATTGTAAGCTGTACTTTTCCGAGACTTGGAGCAGGTGAAATAAGCTCGATATCCGCACCGCCGAGCGACCTTCCGTAAGCGTCAACCGGAACTCTTACGACAACGGCTTCGTCGGAGAATAAAATCCTGTCAAAAGCCTTTTCTATGCCGGTCACGCCGTGATTTTTCTCGTCAAGATATCCGATAATATGAATAGCGGATTGCGAAGATGCATACCTCTTATATACAGGTAAACAAATAATATTGCCGTCGGAGTTAACTGTTCTTTTGCCGATATTCGCTGTAACGGGTGATCCCTTTTCCATTCGTTGCTTCAGAGCGGAATAGGTGCGGCTGTCAAGCAGCTCACGAAGCGTGTCGAGCGAACTGAGCGACGGCTTTGCAATTATACAGTTTTCATAATCGGAGCTTGTGATTTTTTGCCCGCTGCAGTCGGTTATTTGTCCTCTGATATTATATAAAGTGAAGGAGGAATAGTGAGAGCCGGAGGAAACAAGCTCAGTACCCGAGGAGCAAACGACATACATTCTCAGGCAAAGACAGCCGACAGCCATGCAAAACACAGTGAATAACGATATAATTCTTTTCTCCATTTTCACACATCTTTTCTTAACTTTTTTTAAATGCGTCGTTGCGGTATTAAGGTGTTGACTTAAAAAGTTTTTGCCTTACCGGACTAAAAATTCATAAAATTATTATATTTCGTCAAATTGCACTATTGACCTTGAGAGGAAAATATACTATCATATATTCGTAGAAATCTTATTTAGAAACGGAGGATAATAAATTGAAAAGAATAACTTCTAAGATAATTGCCGTAATGCTTGTCGTTTGTATGATCTTTCCGATTGTACCGATTTGGGCATTTGCCGGCAGTGTTTCAACGGCAAGCGCCGCAGACACGGTGACGTTCAAGCTTGAAAAGGTGTCGGAAACCGTAAGTTCGGTTACCGTTAAACTTGTTCTGTCCGTGGGAAAGACGCTTTGTTTTGACGCTGTAATCGGAACAGGCGATTCTCTGACATGCTCGGCGATTGATTATTCAAGCGAACTCAAAGCTTTCGTTGCCGAAAATACAGACAGCGCTTTGGCTTCAAACAATGAAACGAAAAGACTTTCGTTTGCAACTTCGGTTGAGCTTTCGGCTCCATTTGAAATTGCGGAATTTACATATTTAAAGGAAGATAAGCGCGGTGTTGTGCTTTCCGATTTTACGTTAAGCATTGATTCGTGCTATTATAAAAACGGCGAGGGACAGGATATTCAGCTCGGTACGACCGTTATCAATACAATACCTGCAACTCATACTCACGTTGAGTCGGGTGTTTGGGTCGAAATAGAGTCTGCAACCTGCCAACACGGCGGTCAGAGGGTAATGTACTGTGCCGAATGCAATGAAATCTGTACAGTGGAGTATACCACACAGACGGATCATACAACAAAAACCGTAAGGGTTGAGCCTACTTGTGAAAAAGACGGATATATTTCCGAGGTCTGTACCTCTTGCGGTCAGGAGATAAGCAGAACGGTTTTGCCGAAAACAGGTCACAAAAATACCGTTGCTCAGCATAAGGACGCGACCTGCACCGAGGACGGATATGACCGCGTTGTATGTAATGACTGTAACAAAATAATCAGTGAAACCGTAATCAAGTCTCCCGGACACAAGACGGTTGTTGATGAAAAGCCTGCAACCTGTACAGAGGACGGTTATTATATAGAAAAATGTACCGTTTGCAATGAGGTTATCATAAATGACGTTTTAAAGGCTCCGGGACACAAGATCGTTGTCGACGAAAAGCCTGCAACATGTACCGAGAACGGTTACTATAAGGAGACCTGCTCCGTATGTAAAGAGGTTCTTGTCGATAAGATTCTTCCGGCAACAAATCATGCAAACACAGAAGTACAGCACAAGGACGCAACCTGCACAGAGGACGGATACGACCGTATTTTCTGTAAGGACTGTAATCAAATTATCAGTGAGACTGTACTCAAGGCACAGGGTCACAAGACTGTTGCAGAAGAAAAAGATGCAACATGTACAGAGGACGGATACAGCAGAGAGGTATGCTCCGTTTGTAAGGAGATATTAAAAAACGAAATAAAGCCGGCTACGGGACATCAGCATAAAAAGACCGATACTCTTGCGGCTACCTGCACCGAGGACGGATACATCAGGGAAACCTGTCTCGACTGCGGAAACGTAGTTAAAGAAACAATTCTCAAGGCAAACGGACATAAGTTTGTCAATGACATTAAAAAAGCGACCTGCACCGAGGACGGCTATGTTCGTCAGCAGTGTACGGTGTGCAAGACCTACAGCGGTATCAGCAGAGTGCTTAAGGCTACGGGTCATGCATGGGGCAAGTGGAGAGTTGTCAAGGAGCCGACATACCGTTCTGTAGGCTTACGCAGATCTACCTGCACAAACTGCGGAGAACACATGGACGAAGAAATCCCGATGATTATTGTTCCCGTTAAAAAGATAGTTATTTCCCCCGAAGAGGATTTCAAAATTTATTGTAAGAAGAGCGACAGGCTCCAGGCAAATGTGTATCCGGAAGAGGCTGCATATTCGGCGGAGATCGTTTGGACATCTTCAAATCCGAATGTTCTTGATGTAAGTGAGGACGGTACAATCACCGCAAAGCTCAGAGGAACGGCAACGGTTACCGCCTCAACGGCAGACGGCTCCGTTACCGCAACAAGAAAAGTTACGGTTGAATATACCTTCCTTCAGTGGATAATCATTTATATTCTTTTCGGTTGGATTTGGTATCTTTAATAACTGAATAACTTATTTAAGAAGGGGGCAGTGAGGATTGTTCACTGCTCCCTTTTTAACAGTAAAAATTAAGGGATATATTATGAAAAAGATTTTATCAATTATTCTTTCTGCGGTTATGGCTTTCTCGGTTGTCGGCATTGCGGCAAACGCAAAGGAAAACGTTGATCTAAGCTTTGCCGTTGCTTCCGATATTCATTACAGTGCACCCGAGGCGGAGCTTGAAAAGACAAACGATTCCGAACTTTACTGGCACGCTACAAGACGCTGCGAAATGGAAAACGAAACAGGACTTATCATTGATGAGTTCCTTAATCAGTGTGCCGAAAGCGACGATGTAGAATATGTTCTTATTTCCGGTGACCTTGCAAACAGAGGTCGCTCACGGCCTGAAGATCATCTTGCTGTTGCACAGAAGCTCCGCGATTTTGAAAAGAAATCGGGCAAGGAGGTCTATGTGATCAACGGCAATCATGATGCAAGCAACGATCAGGCTACTACGTTTGAACGTTTTAAGGAGATTTATGCTGAATTCGGCTATGACCATGCCTTGACAACGAGAGACGACGATTGTTCATATACGGCAAACCTCGGTAAAAAATACCGCCTTATTGCACTTGATACAAATCATGCGACTAAGTCAACCGAGGACGGTATGACCGCAGAAAAACTTAAATGGGTAAAAGAGCAGGCAAAGCTTGCAAAAAAAGACGGCAGGTATCCTATAGTTATGATGCATCATAATCTGCTTGACCATCTTCCGATTCAGCGTGTACTCAGCAGAAAGCTTTATTGTTAAGTTCCATTTCACGACCGCCGAACTTTTTGCCGACTGGGGCATTAAGACGGTGTTTACGGGTCACGAGCATTGCTCGGACGCAACGGTTTACACAAGCGCTTTGGGCAACAGGCTTTATGATTTTGCAACAACCTCATTGGCTATGTATCCGCTCGAATACAGGGTCATAAAGTATAACGATAATGAAATCAGGTATGAGACGAGGTCGGTCGATAAGATTGATTATGACGCTCTCACGGCAGCTACCAAGGGATACACAGATGAGCAGATATCCGCAATGAAAAATGATCTCAGAGCCTTTTCAAAGGGTTATCTTAAGGCAGGAGTTCAGTACAGACTGGAGCTTTCACTCTCTCCGGAGAAAATGGGTATTGACGAAAATGCAGCTTATTCAAAACCGATTATTTATGCTGTTGATAAGCTGATAGAATTACTGAGAATGCCCCTCTGCGGCGAAAACAGCTTGCAATCAATTGCAAAGGAATACGGCATTGAAATTCCCGATTCCGACTACGAAACAGGCTGGGATTTAGCAACCGATTTGGTTGCATGGCACTATTCCGGCGGTGAACACTTCGATATGAGCAGCGTTGAGGTCACAACTCTTCTCAGAGCCTTTGCCGCAATTCTCAGAAGTGATTTTGCCGGCGTTGCCGACGACGTCCTTCTCAAGGCGGTCAATAACATTCTCGGTGATATGGGTTACGGTCCGATAGCCGACAGCCTTATTAAATTTTGTATTTCAAAATTCGGAGTTTATACAAAGGCTGAGATTTTTCTTGTTGGTATCGCTTCGCCTGTGCTTTACAAGTTTGCATACGACAATGACGGAGTTGATGACAATAACGGCACTATTGAGGGCTACGGCACGGTAAATCTTAAGAGCAATGTTACAAATATCTTTAAAAATCTCGGAAGTCTTTCCGAGAGGATGGTATTCTATATTCAGCTTGTTTTGTCATATCTTGCGAAGCTTAATGTTATTTTTCTTAAATAAGGAATGATTTCTAATGAGAAAGAAACCCGAGGATAAAAAAGCAATAGGCAAATATGCATCAATGTATATGCCGATCGGAATGTGCATAGGAATAGGCATAGGAATGTGTTTGGGAAATGCAATTTTTGACAACTTAGCTATCGGAATGAGCTTTGGCGTTGGCGTGGGACTTTCACTCGGCTGCGCTTACGGTGCATCACTGGACAAAAAGGCATTGAATGTTGTTGAAATCATCGAGGATGATTTCGGCTGTGAAGGAGTTCCCGAAGATGCCGAGGCTACGGTGACGGTTGTTGTAACCGACGCTGAGGGCAAAGAACAGCGCATCAGGATGGCAGATAAGCTCTGCTATGAAAGAAATATCGAGGCGGGAGATTCCGTTATGCTCGATAAGGACGGTACGCTCAAGCAGATTTACAAAATCCCGCCGAAAAAGAAAAAATAACAGTTAACAGGGAACTGCCGTGTGCGGTTCCTTTTGTTTAGCCGATAAATAATTAGAATGCGGCATCCCGCAGCGAAACGAAACAAGGGCACATTTTCTGCAAGAAAAGTGAAAAGAGTCGGCAGGGAGTCTCTTTGATTGATACGGATATAATACTGTAAGACAACAAATCTAACCTATTACAGAAAGCTTCCGTAAATAACAAAATAATATCAAAGAAAAATATTGACCTTGGCAAAGAAAAAAAGTATAATAATAAAGTTAAATAGAAGTAAACGTATGTATTATTTAAAAACTGAATTATATCACAGATAATTCAATCCGAGAGCTAAAGTCCTAAATTTAATATCTGTTTTGAAAGGGGGCAGGATGATGGATAAATATAAGCGAGACCACAGTGTTATAAAGCTTTTGCAAATTACTTCGGCGATCAGCTTTATTCTTTGCGTCGTTTTCATCATTTTGTTGATTCTTTCAAGAAACAGCGATATACAGCTTTGGTATTCGAGGTATCTTGAATATCTTGCTTCGGCAGAATATAAGGTTGAGCATATGAGTGAAAAAATTTCTGTCTTTTTGATCGTAATTTTTCTTTATGCGTTCAAGGCGGTTTTCCCGATTTACCTTTATCCGGTTTCGGCTCTCTGCGCCGTAACAAGTGCCGTGTTTCCGTCGTATTTTTCAATTCCGATAAATCTTTTGGGACTTTCGGTTCTTTATTCTGTCAAATATTTTTGGGGCACAAAGGTCGGTGCAAACGGAGTTCAGAACATTCTCCAAAAAAGCGAAACAGTGCGTTATCTCGTTGAACGTGACGGCAGGGGAAACCCTTGGCTTCTGGCTCTCTTCCGGCTCGTTCCCGGGATTCCGGTAAATCAGGTCAGCAAGCTTTACGGCGCAATGGGTTTTAAATATGAATATTTCCTTTTGCTCTCTCTTGTCGGTTATTCGCCGCTGCTGGCTTCCTACACGTTCATCGGTCGTAACGTGTTCAACCCGTTATCAACGGCGTTCCTATTGCCGTTTATTTTACTGTTCCTGTTAATGGGAATATCAATGCTTGCCATAAGCAAAATAGTTCAGATCCAGTCAAGGAGGAGGAAAAACAATGGCTGATGCAAAAACATTGAAATCAAGGCTTGCTTCGGGCGAATTCGACGCAAGATTAAAAGAGGTCTATCTCAGCGATAAAGCTGTTGAAGATCAGAAAAAAAGAGATGCGGTTATAATTGATGAGTTCGTTCGTCTTTTCGGCGATAACGATTCAATTGAGCTTTTCAGTGCACCCGGCAGAACCGAGGTCGGCGGAAATCATACCGATCATAACCACGGCAAGGTGCTTGCGGCAAGCGTTGACCTCGATACGGTTGCCGCTGCGGCAAAGAGAGACGACGGAATCGTTGTTGAGAAGTCTTTTAAGTTTGATGCTCTTGAGGTTGATATATCCGACCTTGAGGTACATACTGAGGAGTTCGGAAAATCCTCGGGTCTTATCAGGGGAATGTGTGCCGGCTTTAAGGAACGCGGATACAATATCGGCGGCTTCAATGCAGCAAGCATGAGCCGTGTTCTCTCGGGCTCGGGTCTTTCGTCATCTGCGGCTTATGAGGTGCTTATCGGAACGATTCTTAATCATCTTTATAATGACGGCAAGGTTTCGCCCGTCGAGGTTGCAAAGATTGCCCAGTATGCCGAGAATAAATATTTCGGCAAGCCGTGCGGACTTCTTGATCAGACTGCAAGCTCTGTCGGCAGCTTCATCACTATTGATTTCAAGGATCCGTCCCGGCCGATTATTAACAAGGTCGATTTTGACTTTGCTTCCTGCGGCCATGCGCTTTGTATTATCGACACGGGTGGAAATCATTCCGACCTCACCGACGATTATGCGGCGGTAAGAGGCGAGATGGAAAAGGCTGCGGCAGTGTTTGGCAAGAGCGTTCTCCGTGAGGTTGACGAGGATGAGTTCATGGATAATATTTCGCTTGTCCGTGAAAAGGTCAATGACCGTGCCGTGCTTCGCGCAATGCATTTCTACGGTGAAAACAGACGTGCCGAAGCTGAGGTCAAGGCTCTTGAGGACGGAGATTTTGAAAAGTTCAAGGAGCTTGTAACAGAGAGTGGTCGCTCGTCATATATGTATAATCAGAATGTCTTTACGTCAAAGGACGTTGAGCATCAGAGCGTTTCCGTTGCACTTGCAATGTGCGAATATCTTCTCAAGAACAAGGGCGCATGGCGCGTTCACGGCGGCGGATTTGCGGGAACAATACAAGCGTTCGTTCCGCTTGATATGCTTGATGAATTTTGTGAGAAGATGGAAGCTGTTTTCTCGAAAGGCTCATGCTATGTTCTTTCTGTTAGACCTTTCGGCGGAATCAAACTGTTTTAAGCAATTTTCAGGCGTGTAAACTCGGGTTTACACGCTTTTTTTCAGAAAAGACAACCTAAGTTGATAGACAGAGCATAAAAAAATTGATATAATGCTCAGTGTAAAACAACTTTTTTTAATAGGTCGAAAGGGGTAATACAATGAATATATCCGAAAAAATACAGATCTTGCGCCGTGACAAGGAATGGTCACAGGACGAGCTGGCGGAGAAGCTTAATGTTTCACGTCAGTCTGTTTCAAAATGGGAATCCGGAAAAGCTTTGCCCGATTCGGAAAAAATTCTTGCAATGGCGAATCTCTTTGACGTTTCAACGGATTTTCTTTTGAAGGATGAACAGGAGCCGGTTTTTGTCGATGATGAGAAGGAACAGACGAAAGATAAAACAGACGGCACTCCGACAGAGAACACAGAAAAGAAAAAGCATAAGTTTTCAGGAAAAAAGATTGTCGCAATCGTTGTTGTCGCCTGTATTGTTATTGCTGCAATTACACCGCTTTTCTTCGGCGGATACTCGGCATTTCTCTCAAAGATAAGCGAAGATCCCGTACAATACCCGTATGTACTCGTGCACGGCCTCGGCGGCTGGGGTCCCGAATCTCAGATTGACCAAACCTCGCCCTATTGGGGCAGCTCGACCGGTAATCTTGCCGAGTACCTTAATTCAGAGGGCTACAGCGTAAGCGTTGCTTCGGTCGGTCCTTTTTCAAGCACATGGGACAGAACCTGCGAGCTTTATGCCGAGCTGACGGGAACTAAGGTTGACTACGGTGAGGCGCACAGCAAGGAACACGGGCACGAAAGGTACGGCAGGGAATACACTGCCGAAAATGCCATTGTACAGAACTGGGGCGGCAAGACAAAAAGAGGTCAGCGTATTAAAATTAACGTCATAGGCCACAGCTTCGGCGGTGAGACCGTAAGACTCCTTGCCTCACTCATGGCGTACGGCGATGAGGCGGAAAAGGCGGCTACAGGTAAGGATACCTCCGAGCTTTTCACGGGCGGTAAGGCTGATTGGATAAACAGCGTTACAACTCTTTGCTCTCCCCATAACGGTTCAACGCTTTTCTATGTTGTGGATCAGGGTAAACTCGTAAATACGGTTCTCGGCCTTGTTTATGCCGCAAGCGGAGTTGCAAAAACGGCTCAGATAGGCGATTTTTATGATTTTCGCCTTGAACAGTTCGGCTTGAACGGAGCTTCGAGCGAAAGTCAGGCGGAATCGATTATAAATACGGTTTTCAGCGAGGGAACCGATAATGCCGCATACGATCTTTCACCGGACGGAGCACAGGAATTGAACAAGAAAATCAAGCTTGTTGACGGCGTTTATTATTTTTCATATTCATATCTCACAACCGAGACGAGTGCTTTGACCGGCAAACAAATCCCGAAAAGCTCAACGCTTCCTGTCCTGATTATTCCGGCAACGCTCATGGGTAGATATTCGACAAACACCAAAACGGATTTCAAGATTGATGAAACATGGCTTCCGAACGACGGACTTGTCAACGTTGTTTCGGCAAGATATCCGATCGGTGACGAATATCAGGAATATGACGCAGAGAATATCGTAAAAGGCAAGTGGAACGTTATGCCGACTCAGCCCGGCGACCACGGAACGGTTATCGGTATGAATGTCGGTGCAGAGGAAACGCACAGCTTCTACGACACACTTTTTAAGATGATCGACTCTCAGCCGAGAGATAAGAAGTATTATATTTTTTAATGAGGCGAACAAATGAAAATTCTTTTTAAAAATGCAGATATACTTGTAAGAGATGAAAAATTCAATGTGCTTTCAAACGCTTTTCTTGCCGTTGACGGCGATAAGATAAGCTACATCGGCACGGAAGAGCCGAAAGGCGAATTCGATGAAATAAAGGACATGAGCGGTAAATTGCTCATGCCCGGTCTTATCAACTGTCACAACCATTGTCCGATGGTACTTCTTCGCGGAATTGGCAGTGATCTGCCGCTTCAGCAGTGGCTGTTTGATACGATATTTCCGATTGAGGACAGACTCACGGACGATGAAATCAAAGCAGGAAGCTACCTTGCGCTTTTGGAGATGATTGCCGGAGGAACAGTCAGCTTTTCGGATATGTACGGACCCCAAATGAATGTTGAGGCTGTCGGAGAGTCGGGTATGAAGGCAAATGTCACCCGTCCCATCCTGTCCGCCGAACCGAATGAAACGCCCGAGCAATCATACAGAATGAGAGAAGCGATCGAGCATTACGAAAAATACAATAACACCTTTAACGGAAGAGTTTTGATTGATTATTGTATTCATGCAGAATATACCTGCGACGAGAGAACCGCAAGGGTCTTGATAGACGAGATGAATGCACACGACGGCAACCTGCATATTCACCTTTCGGAGACGAAAAAGGAGCATGATGAGTGTATTCTGAGACACGGCAAAACGCCTGCCGAGTGGTTCGACAGTCTCGGCGCATTTGAGTCCTCGGCTTTTGCCGCTCACTGTGTATGGCTGAGTGAAAGCGACATGGAGCTGTTCCGCCGCAAGGGAGTTAGCGTTGTTCATAACCCGACCAGCAACATGAAGCTTGCAAGCGGCTTTGCCCCTGTTCCCAAGATGCTTGATATGGGTATAAATGTTGCACTCGGTACTGACGGCCCCTCAAGCAACAACAATCTTGATATGTTCGAGGAAATGCACATCGCTTCGATAATTCACAACGGCTACACGCTTGACGCAACGGTTATGAACGCAGATACTGTTCTCAAAATGGCGACAGTCAACGGTGCAAAGGTTCAGCGCAGAGAGAACTGCGGCGAGCTGAAGGTCGGCAATAAGGCGGATATTATCGCTGTTTCTCTCGACGCACCTCACATGGTGCCTGCACTTGACAAAAAGGCGCTGCTGACATATTCCGCACAGAGCAGCGATGTTTCAATGACAATGGTTGACGGCAAGATTCTTTATGAAAACGGCGAGTATAAAACACTCGATAAAGAAAAGATTTATTTTGAGTTCAACAAGGCTGTTGAGAAGCTTTATAAATAAGAGGTAGCACAATGGAAAGAATGGACAAGGGCTTGGCTTTTATGCTGAGATATGAAAACGTTGCATGGTACGAGAACGGCGAGGTGAGAATTCTTGACCGCCGAATTTACCCGAGAAAGGTAGAGTTCGTGACCTGCAGGAATCATCACGAGGTCACTCAGGCGATTAAGGACATGGTGACACAGAGTGCAGGACCGTACACTGCGGCGGCAATGGGCATGGCACTTGCCGCTTACGAATGTAAGGACAAGACAGAAGCGGAGCAGATCGGCTACCTCACCGAGGCGGCATATACGATTTCGCACGCACGCCCGACCACCGTTCAGCGTATGACGCTCATTACGGGCGGATGCCTTGATGCGGCAAAGAAAGCGATTGCGGCAGGGGAGGACGTCAGCGAAAAAATCGTTGAGCACACTATTGAAGCGAACAATCTCCGCTACAAAAAAATCAATCTCATTGCCGAACATCTCGTCGATATGTTCCCTCAGAACGGAACGGTTATGACCCAGTGCTTCGGTGAAACGATAGTCGGCATGATGCTCAAGGTAGCAAGAGAGAGGGGCAACAACGTCAGAATCTTCTGCCCCGAGACAAGGCCGTATTTCCAGGGCGCAAGACTGACGGCGACGGTTTGCCATGAGATGGGCTTTGACACGACGGTTATTACGGACAATATGCCGGCGTTTGTAATGAAGAAAGAAAATGTTGATGTGTTCACCTCGGCGGCCGACGTTATCTGCATGGACGGTCATGTTGTCAACAAGGTTGGCACATATCAAATCGCTATTGCGGCGAAATACACGGGAATACCGTATTTCGTAACGGGTGCGCCTGACAGAGGACACACAACGATCGACACGGTTAAAATTGAGATGCGTGATCCCGATTTTGTGCTTCAGGCTATGGGAGTAAAGACCGCCGCAGACGGACTCAAGGGATATTATCCGGCGTTTGACATAACGCCGCCCGAGCTTGTCAGCGGAGTTGTCACAGACACGGGAATTTACACACCCTATGACCTCGAAAGCTATTTCAAAAAGGGCACCATGGGCGAGTTTGAGATGATATTGTAATTGGATAAATGAACTCGGCGCCTCCTCAATGTGGGCGGAATTAACCGGTTTGATGAACCGAATTCATATATGATGCAATCAGAAACGGGATATCGGTATATGCTTTAAAAATAGGAGGATGCGGTATGAAAAGATTTTTTATAATTCTCGGAATTATTGTTTTGTTGTTTTCCGGGTGTGCAAAAGACGTTACAACAACATCATCGCAAAATAATGATTATCCAATTAAAGAAAGTATTACCGTAAAAAAACATCATATTTCAAGATTGCTAAACGGAAATGCCTATTGGTATTCAAATACAAATGCCGAAAAAATATTGAACATTATCAATAGGAGAGATCGAGAAGAATTGAGAAATTTGATTTCAAAATCTTCCCAGTCGGAAAGTGATATTGAAAAGCAAATGGATATCCTGTTTGAATATTTGGATGGAAGCTTTATTGACTATGAAGAAGACTTGCCCGGTGAAGATAAATATGTGTCTTATGGTAATATATTAAAGCAATCTTATAGCATTACTGTTTTGGCTAAAACGGATAAATCAGAATATTATGTTAATATCAATTTCATTTTAAAGGATGAGGATAAAAAGGATAATGTTGGAATTGAATGTATTATTGTAACAAAGAAAGAGATTATGGATTATTATTTTGAAAATTTCGATTCTCAAAGTCAACCTAAATATCCCGATAAAGGCGGAATCTGGTGTATGGGAAAAGACGGAGCGATTGTATAAATACTTTTGATTTCCGAAATGTTAATAAGTTGTAGAATATAAGCGGCACAATTCGTAGGGGTCGATCCCCACATCGACCCAAGGCTGATTAGATTCTTTCTCGAAAGCAAATTTATCTGACTTAACCGGTCAACACAAGTAAAAGGGGCAATAAAAATGAAAAAATTACACATCATTCTATCCCTGCTTTTAACAATGATTTTTCTCACTTCATGTGCGCCGAATGTTAATGATAAAACGACAACGGGATCTACAACAACCGACATCGTAACGGTGAATTTTCAAAAGGAAAACGTAAAAATTTCCGATAAATTTACATGGGACGATTATCTGTTCATCGCCGAAAAGTACAGTCATCCGGATATAACGCTTTGCGATTATTTTTCGACCTATTATTTCGGCACGGAGGATAATCAAAATTTCTTTGTATCCGAAGGGGAGAGCGGCGACTTTAAATACCGGCTCTTTGAAAACAAAAGGGCTTTTATAACCGAGTACAACGGCGGCACTTCTACGGTAACGATTCCGAGCGTTATTGACGGTCATGAGGTCATCGGCGTAACCTGCCGATTCGATAAAAGTGAGTTCCTGCCGAATATTAGCTTAAAGAAAGTTACGGTTGATGATGGTATACAGTATATCGGCGAAGCGTGTTTCGAGAATTGCATGATGCTTGAAAAGGTCAGCCTTCCACAGTCGCTTTTGTGCATTGACAACGGCGCGTTCCACGGCTGCAAAACGTTATCGGAAATAGCACTTCCTCAAAGGCTTAACTGCATTGATGACAGTGCATTCTTTGAGTGCGGCGAATTAAAACAAATTACGATTCCCGACAGCGTCGAATATCTAGGCAGCTATGCTTTTTTCGGTTGCTCCGAGCTTAAAAGCGTTAAATTATCGGCAAATGTTAATCAACTGCATGGCTCAACATTTTATAATTGCAGTATGCTTTCCTCATTTGAGGCGCAAAATTTAAAGCAGGCTTTTGAAGCCGATTTCCACAATACAAAAATTGATATTGACAGTCTCGTAAAGAATGGGACAGAAATTAAATAAAATGTCACCTATCAGGCGACCTTGACGGCGCATGTCTTATGTATAATAATGCTGCAAGGTGAAAAGCTTGTAAATTTATTTTCGGAGGAATTTATTATGATAGGTGCAATGATAGGTGATATTGTCGGCTCAAGATTTGAGTTTTATAATCACAAGTCAAAGAATTTTAATTTTTTTGACAAAAGGTGTTTTTTTACGGACGATACGGTTATGACATTGGCGGTTGCAAAGACACTTTTGAAGTTTGATGCCGTGACAGATATCAAAGAATTCAAAAAAGAGCTTGTGTCGGTAATGCATGAGGTTGGAATCAAATACCCGAATTGCGGCTACGGCGGACATTTTGGCGTGTGGATAAGGGAAAACTATACCGAACCGTACAACAGCTTCGGAAACGGCTCGGCGATGAGAGTTTCTCCGGTTGCATGGTATGCGAATTCTCTCGATGAATGTGAAGCATTGGCGGCGGCGACCGCAGAGGTTACGCACAGTCATCCCGAGGGAATAAAGGGCGCTGTTGCCGTTGCGGGAGCAATTTATCTTGCAAGGACGAGACACAGCATGGCTGAGATTCAGGATTACATAAACAGCTTCTATAAAATGGATTTTACTCTTGATGAGATCCGAGATACTTATGTTTTCCATGAGACCTGTCAGGAATCCGTTCCTCAGGCGTTGGAGGCATTTTTTGAGTCGGTGAGCTTTGAGGATGCGATAAGAAACGCAATTTCGATCGGCGGCGACAGCGACACCATTGCCGCTATAACAGGCTCGATTGCCGAAGCGTACTACGGTATAGAGGATGAAATGAGGACGACGGCGTTTTCGTATTTGGATTCGTACCTGCTTGAATTTGCCGAGAGCTTTTATGTAAAATTTATTCGGAGCAAATGAAATTTTAAAACAAACGGCGGTGAAAAAATGTTACCGAAAATTAGAATAATGTTCGTCTGCCACGGCAATATCTGCCGCAGTCCGATGGCGGAATTTATAATGAAAGACCTTGTGAAAAAGCAGGGGATTGAGGATAAATTTGAGATTGCTTCATCTGCAACAAGCACGGAGGAGATTTGGAACGGAATCGGCAATCCCGTTTATCCGCCGGCAAGAGCCGAGCTTGCAAAGCACGGACTTAAATGTGACGGCAAGAGGGCGATTCAGCTTCAGAAAAACGACTACGGCAAGTACGATTTGTTCATTGGCATGGACAGTGCAAACATAAGAAATATGCTTTATATCTTTGGCAATGACCCCGACCGAAAGATACATAAGCTCATGGATTATACCTCCCGTGGCGGAGATGTTGCCGACCCGTGGTATTCAAGAAATTTTGAAGTGACATATAAAGATGTCCTTGACGGCTGCACTGCGTTGCTTGACGAGCTGATTGATAAAAACAAATAAAACAAAACCGTGTTTTGCAACTGTGAAGTGAACGTGCAAGACACGGCTTTTAAATTCGCTCACCCTCTCAGGGTTCGAATCCCTCAAAAATTCATAAAAAATAAAAAGAGAAGCAATACCGAAGTATCACTTCTCTTTTGGCGCGCTGCAAAGGATACAGGCGGCAAGCCGCCTTGCGTGCTCGGCGACCGTCGCATGGCGACAGTACCCGCCTCACACTTCGCGACTAAAAACAGTCTACGGGACTGTTTTCTTAACGTCGCTCACCCTCTCAGGGTTCGAATCCCTGAATAAAAAAACAGAAGCAACACAAAATCGCATTGCTTCTGTTTTGGCGCGCTGCAAGAGATACAGGCGGCAAACCGCCTTGCGTGCTCGGCGACCGTCGCGAGGCGACAGTACCCGCCTCACACTTCGCGACTAAAAACAGTCCACGGGACTGTTTTCTTAACGCCGCTCACCCTCTCAGGGTTCGAATCCCTGAATAAAAAAACAGAAGCAACACAAAATTGCATTGCTTCTGTTTTGGCGCGCTGCAAGGGATTCGAACCCCTGACCTTTTGGTTCGTAGCCAAGGACTTAGCTGATATAAAAATCCCTTATTTTTCAATATAATCACACAGCAGAAGTGGTGAAAATCTCAATAATTATCATCAAATTATCATCATTTTAATAATCGTGTTGGAAACTTACCATCACTGAATATTGCTTCAAGTAATTTCTCCTGTGGAGACCGTGTGTCTGCTTTACTCATTTTTTCATCAATTTCTTTTCGGGTAGTCTCATCATTTTCGCATTGTGCGTAGATATCAAGGGTTGTTGATGCTTTCTCATGTCCCATTTGTCTTTGTGCAATATTTACCGGTATTCCGGCGTAAAACATTGAACAACAAAATGTATGCCGAAACATATGTGGGTTAAGAATCGGCAGCGTTAGCTCAAACCTTTTATCATTTTTGTGATAATTATTCGGATTACCATATGCCAGTTCATAATCGGTGTGGTATTTTTTCAACATATTTGTCCATTGCGTTTCTGAAAACATTTTCCCAGTCAAAGAAGGGCAAATTAACGCTTCGTTTAGTCTTTTCCTATCTCTGTATTTAATGGAATCATCACTGTACAAACCATCCAAATATGATTTAAATTGGTTAGTTATATATACTTTCCTGTTACTTGCTTCGTTCTTAGTATAATATTTGACGACTGCTTGATTGCTTATAAAATTTGTTGATTTATTGACAATAATGCACTGATTATCCCAATCAATATCCTTCCATTTAAGCGGTATCAGTTCGCTACGTCGCAGTCCGCTATGTAACAGAATGATAAATATCCTTTGCCACTTATGTTCAAGGTTCAAAACATTATCAATTTCCTGCATTGTAAGCGGTCTGACCTTACTTTTCTCATAGCTGGGGATATCTATACTTTGCACTGGGTTCATTTCAATAATCATGTCAAGTCGTGCATATTCAAAAACCTGATGTGAAACATATCTTAGAGACTCAACAGATTTCTTTCCTGGGTATTTTCCACGAATAGTTTTAGTATCTGAAAACTGATTTATCATGAATTGAATGTCTGAACGTCGGACATCTCCAATTCGCATATGGCCGATGTACTTTTTGATATCTTTTGCTCTTGCATTATTAACATTCATATTTTTTTGCTTTAATGCAAGCCACTTATCAACATAGTCAGATACTGATACTTTGGCATCGTCCGGCTTGATGCCTTTGTTTATTTTGCGTTTATACTCATCACGGAGAGTACAAGCTTCTTTCAGCGTTTTACCATAAAAAGCCTTTTGCTTTCGAATTTTTACTCCGTTGTCAATAACCGTGTAATTTAAAACCGCTCGTTTCTGGCAGTTTTTTCCGAATTTTGTTTGACCTTTTGGCTTTTTCTGTTTCATATCTAATGACATACCATATCACACTTTCTGATATTTCTGCTTTTAGAATATCACATTTTTCAGCATCTTTCAACACATATTCTGCTTTCAAGCAGAATAGAGACCTAAAACAAGGACTTTAGTCAATACCGCCTGATGAATGAAACATCAAGCGGTATTTTTATTCAACAATTGTAAGATATTTGTTTCTGAATGCACAGAAGTCTCCGCCAACAACAAAATCTTTAATGCCACCATTAGTAAATTTAACTGACAGCTTAGTTCTGTCCTTTTTGATAGATGTAATAACACCCTCGCCGAACTTTTTGTGTTTTACAAACATTCCTGTTTCGAAGTCCGGCATAGTAAATTCTTCTTTTGTAACTTCATTTGTTGGTTTGCACGATTCTTCTGCTTTGACCGGTTCATCGTGACTATCGGAATCAATAATTATATTGTCTGCGGTCACCTCTGCTGTGTGAACCGGTTTATTTGATACTTCGACAATTTCCGTTGCTTGATTATGTTTTGATTCATCCTCCGGGCTCAATTTAAGCGAAGCCTGCTGATTATAAAACATTCGTTCATATTCTTCTTTACGAATTGTAGTGTCCCAACCACCGATGGTTTCATCGTTTTCGTGTTTATTGATGCCCGTGTAGGACAGACTACTGTCTTCATATCGTTTAAATTTGTAAATTGCATCATTCATGATGCTTGCATTGAATACACCGATTGAGCAAAGCAACTCAAAATCTTTAACCTCTAATCCGGTAACCTTTTTAAAAAGTCCCGGTTCAAGCTGCGTAATAACGTCTTTTAAACTGCGCTCACGATAATCGGTCAGATACATGAATACCGGGACTCTTGTAGCAAATTTAATGAGCTTTTCTTGAATTTGCTTGCGAAGCGATTTGTATTCCTTTTCTTCCTCCGATATTTCTTTTCTCTCTTTCTTATCCTTTTGCTTGTTTTCTGCTTTCGCTTTTTTGACATGCTCCGATTTATTGATAATGGTGGTAATGTCCGAATTGAGAGAGCGGAATCCCTCAATTCTCATAAGTGCGTTCAATGCTTCCTCATTATTGAGCAATCTTTGAAGCGTATCATTATCAACATTAACAAGCATTGCCGACTCCCAACGCTTGGCAAGGAGTGTTGCAGAAGTACCTGCCATAGCAATATCCAGAATATCCTGTGCAGAAATCTGTCGCATGCTGCTTCCGTCATAAGCCAATACGGGCAAAAAGCTAATAAAGTCAGCAACCTTTTTCTCGGGATTTGATTCGTTTACATCAAGTCTGCAACTGTAATCGGAAATCTGCTTCAATGCACGGTCAAGAGCAAAATCAAAAACATAACATTCCTGCTTCATTATAACGGTTTTGCCGTTTTCGTCTTTTACTGTCCATGGCGACTGGACTCGGAAAGCCGTCTGGAAATATGTTTCGGGGCTCTTTAGGTTACGAAGCATAAATACGCCAGTCCACGGCTTGACCGTAACGCCTGTTGTGAGCTTACCACAAGACAGAGTAATGGTCTTCGTTCTCAATGGGTCACCCATTGCTTGCTGTACCGGATAGAGAGCTTCAATGCCTATACCGGCTTTTTCGCCTGCGCAGACAATTATTCTATAATCACGAAAGAAATTATCACTCTTTAGTAAATTATACATTGCATAACATGACGCAACATTCGGCAAAAACCACAGTGTGTGATTCAGTATTCCCATAAGTCGTGCATCTGAATACGGCATCGGCGGACGCTTGTCCTGTCCGAGCTTCAAATCATCAACATTGCTTGGCAAATAAGAACCTCTTATGAGCTGCACCCATTTACTAACTTCTGTTTCGTATGTAAACTTGGCAGTCTCCGGTTTTCCTTTTTCGGTTTCTTTTGCGCCGAAGAAAACATTAAGGTCAAACTCATCAAACTGTCCCTGCATAGCAATTTGTTTTATGCTATCCGGAATCTTGTAGGTGAGCATCACCATTCTTGGCAATGCAAGATATGGATTGTCTGAACCTTTCCAGTTTTCTTTTGCTTTCTGTTCGTCCGAATATGTCCAGTTAAAAATCTGGTCTTCAATAAATTCTCCACTGTTTAAAGCCCTAAACGGAGTACCTGAAAGATAAAGATAATATCTTGTTGTTATCGGCAGAAATGTTTCGTTATACGCATTTCCAGCTTCTTCACGGCTGTATTTTTCACGGTCGAAGTCAACATCTTCTTCGTCCGGTGTTTCAAATAGCTTCTTTGCGTTTTCACGCCAAGCTCCAAAGTGATACTCGTCAAATATAACGATATCCCAGTTTTCGAGATGGATAAACTCATTTTTGGCTTTGATACCGCCGTTTTCGTTTGTTCCGAGTAAGTCTTGAAACGAACCGAAAACAACAATCGGCAATGATTTATCAGCATTATTGTATTGCGTATCAATATTTATTTTGTGACCCGATGCATCTTTGTTTGAAACAAATTGCCAGCCGTCGAAATCAATATGGGTAGCTAAATCATCATACCAAGCCGATTCAACGGCAGGTTTAAAAGTGAGAATAAGAACACGCTTAAAATTCATTCTCTTTGCAAGCTGATAGGATGCAAAAGTTTTGCCGAACCTCATTTTTGCATTCCAAAGGAATTTTGGGGTGCGGTCGGGTTCTTCTGTCTTTGCACGATTAAAATAATCAACCGTCATTTCAACGGCTCTGTACTGTTCCGGTCTCATTCTGAAGCTATTTATCCTACCAATAGTGTTCTTGCCGGTCTTAATTTCAAGGATAGCCGACTTAACATCATTTACGGAGCAGTTATACCATTCGTTATCTTCAGGGATATCCAGCTTGCGGAAGCCACGCTTTTCGATAATATGATGAACATCATGGTCGAGAAAGCAGGAACCATCCTCTCTCATGGCACTCTCGGTGTAAAGAATTTCATAAGGTACATGAGAAGCACCGATTTGTTCCTTTACTCTGTCTTCAACATTGCGTTCTGTATATCCGATTTTTATGTAGCCTTCATGTGATTTAACGCCAATTAGCCTATATACATAGATAGTCGGCTTTATTGATGGGCGTTGAACGAAAAAATCTTGATTAGACATCTTCATTTTCACCTTTTATAAGATTTAAAATTTGTATAGCACCAATTGTGTTATTAATTTTCATTTTGCCACGAGGGATATATATTTTTGTATTTATTCTATCATCAATGTTCTCATCAGCAATCTTGCTTAAGTATTCAGCAATTTCATTAACCGCCATAATCAAATCCGCAGTATCTACACTTGAAGTTGTAGGATTAACATCAGCATGTGATAAATAAGTATTTCTTAACTCCTTCAATGGCTTTTCTAATGCATTTAATTCATTTGAAAATTTAATTTTCACACTTTTATTGGAGCCATTCTTGTGGGATAAACTGTTAAAATGTTTAATTGAATTTGTAGATTTCGAATTGTCAAAAGATATCTTATAAACAGTCAATCCTAAATCTGCCATTGCCAGTTCGCAAAAGTGATTTATTACACGAAAGCATGGCTGAGAATTGTCAAGTTTTTTATCTTTAAATTCGTCAACGGTTTCAAGAAAATCTATATCATTATAGGCTCGTTCTAATTCATATAATAAGCCCATATACGCATTAAAGTATTCTTCATTTTGTGCCATTATTTTATTCCCCCCGGAATTAATTTATTAAATTAACCGAACAATTTAATTTGCATAAGTGTATAAACGTTATTATAAGAAATGATTTTCCGGCACCAAGCGATTGCAAATGTTTTATTTTGCCGAATTTTAGAATATAACCTTTGTTATCCATTTAATTATTACCTACAATGCTAATTGGTCTAATCATTGACTCAATATATTCTTTTTCAGCTTTAGTTAGATTAAACATTTCATATAGTTCTGCATCTGTCCAACTCTGATTAAAGCTTAGCAGCGGAACAAACTGAAAATTCAATTTTGTAATGTGCATAGATGAAAGTGTTAACAATACTAAGAAACGAACAAACTTTGTTTGTACAAAAGAAGCGCAATTACATGCTTCTTCCTTTGTGTTAAAGCTTCCTAAGATTATATATGTTTCTGTTATAACTTCACCGGGTCCATAAATTGAAATTTTTGTTGTAACTCCTGATTTTCCATCCGAAGCATTATTCACTCCTGCACGGTCAGGATTTAAATAACCAATCACAACCTTATATTTATCAATTAAGTCTATTCCTTTTTTTATAATTTTTCTATCAATAAAACTTTTTCCTGCACTTGATATTAGGGTAACGCACCCGTCAAATGGCTTTTCTTGTCCTCTAATAAAAGACCTCAATCCAAAAGGCGAAACAGCTTCAACAATGCTATTCATTTTTTTCTCACTTTGTTTATTTACTTTATGAATAATATCTATTCCGATATTATCTCTTATAAAAATATCATACTCATTCAGATGCCGTTCTCTTGTACTTGAAATATTGTTATTTATTGAAGTGAATAAGCAACTGCTCTTTTTATCTTGCTCTCTTAAAAAATAACATACACCTCCAGCTATGTCTACACCTTGGAAACAGTCTCTACTTTTGGGAAAATCTACCATTGTACTTATATTTAAGTCGGAAAGCATTGTATTTCTAAACTCTTCTAATCCTCTTCCACCAGCAAACCAACGAGATGGAATAATCATTGTTAAATATTTTGGATTTAGTTTTTTTGCCTGTTCCACAAATTTTTGATAAATGGGCATAGCTCCACCGGCGCTACCACCATCACTCAACTGATATGGCGGGTTAGATATTATTACATCAAACTTCATATTAAATATCTCCTCGGGTTTACTAACATGTATGAACTCATAAGCGTGAGTTTCTAATTCGTTTCCTCGATTTTCATCAGATAGAACACCTTTTGAGGAAGTTCCACAAAAAACGCATTTTCCGTCTTTCCATGTATGTTCCGTTCTTTTAAATCGGATATTTCCCTCAGCATCATTAAACTCTGTGATTGAAAATCTGCTGTTCGGATATTTACTGCAATATACTCCTCTGCGAGAAAGAAGTGATGTCAGCTCCGTAATGGCAATACCGTATAACTGCTTATGGAATATATGGTCGAGCCGTTCCTGCAAATCAGGTATCTGCGGTTCAAGACCCTTTATAAGCCGTTTGGCAATTTCCCTTAGGAAAACTCCGGTTTTGCACGCCGGGTCAAGGAATGTTGTGTCGGGATTCTCAAAGAGCTCCTGCGGTAACATATCGAGCATTTGATTGACTACCTCCGGCGGTGTAAAAACCTCGTCGTTGGATAAATTTGCAAGGCAAGACAATACGTCCGGCGTATATACTTTATCAAAAAGATTTTCCGTCATTTTTATCCCCCATAGTCCAGATTTTCCTGTAATGGATATTGTTATATGTCTTGACCGGTTTCGGAACAGATTCATTTGTTTCAGGGTCAATCATCCAATTATCAGTACCCATTGCATCATCAGCAAATAAGCTGAGCTGGCTGGAATACATATCCTCATTATCGTTTTCTTTCAGAAGCACATCGAACCGGAAATCCTGCCGATGCATAAAGGCATCATTCTGCAAATAAGTCCACTCTGAGAAAATAATAGGATTATCTGTGTCGTTGCCGTTCTCGTCAACGCACATCATGCTCAACGCATTACCGCACACAATGTTCTGCGATAGGATATATTCAGCAGACCTCTTTGTGTCATCGTTGCAGTCGGATTTGCAGACTTTTTTATATTCCTTGCTCCATATATCATAAAGTCTTTTTCTGCACTCTACGGCATTGTCAGCCATTATATCAACGCCATATATACTTCCAAGAGCCAGAAGCGAAAAACGCTCCCAATCATAGGTACTCTTTTTGTATTTCGAGCTTACAACAGCAAGTTTACGAGTTATTATCTCTGCGAGAAAGTTTCCGTTGCCACATGCCGGTTCAAGAAATCTTGAATCAATGCGGTTACATTCATCGGCAACCAAGTCACACATAGCTTTAACCTCTCGCTCAGCCGTGAAAACTTCGCCACGGTCGGCTACTCGCTGTTTTGACTTCACTTGCTTTTCCATCGTTACACGCCCTTTGATGTATTCATATTATTTTACCATAATAAGAAATAAATATCAACACACAAATGTACCCACCCAGTCCGAATAATTCGGAATGAGGTGGGCTTTTTTATTTTAAAGATACTTGATTTTTAATGTCTTTAATCAGCAGCTTTTCGTTTTCTTCACTATAAATACCTATCTTGTACTCTCTTTCATATCTTCTGCGGAATTTGAGGTCACTCAATATTGCTTTGACATAAGCATACAACTCATCACCGAGAATCTGAGGGAATCCATTATCGCCATTGTATTTTTCAAAGTAATCTTTATATGGCACAACATCTTCTGTATAGCTGTCGTAAATCCAATCTTTTTTTGAGTATTTCTTACGCTTGTATAATCCAAATTTACGCCTTATCCATGTTGTTGTAATCATCTCGTTTTCGGATTTGCCTGATGGGACTCTAACGCCCAAAGTGTTCATTGTTTCTGCGACCGTAACCAACGGATAGCCTAAGGCCAATAAAATCGAAATTAGTTTTATTACTGTTGCTTCTTTTTCGTTCACCTCGTATTCGTCGGTTTCCGGTCTGTAAGTATAGCCGTAATAGCCATATCCGCCTAAATGTTTCTCGCTCAAAGCCATCAAATCCTTTCATTTTCAATATTTTACAGTATCGAGTGTCACTAACTTACTTTTTTGAGTTAAGCGGTGATGCTTTATTTTCTTAATTTTATCGCATAATATCGCTGTTATTATTCTAAATATACACTAAATTTGATAATTTTAATATTTTTTCTCGGAATTATTTAAATACAAACCACATCGAGTGCAACTTAGATATTTATTATGAAGTTAAAATCGACAAAATCGGTTGATAATTTCCAAGCCCAAACGGGAATTCCTGCAACGATAAATATCCTATTGCTGTTCGCGAAAGCAATAGATAGGAAGCGAAAGAGAGGTGATAAAAACCGCTGTACTTTTGTACAACTGTACTTTTACATTCTAAAACAACTCATTTTGATGATATTATGACTGTTTTACCCTTTTTTACATACAAAGTGCCCGAACAATGGGCTTGTGTGAGGGCACTCTGCAAACTGTACTTTTTGTACGTTATTTATATATAAGAAAGAAGGAACATTTAATTATGTCTACAAATAAAATTACATCAAGAACTTGGGAGCTTGTTACTGACGTAAAGCATCCTGAAACCGGCGAGGAACTTATCAATAAAGAAAAGATTGATACTGTGTTAAAAAGCCATGCCTCCATTAAAGAGTTTGCCTATATACTACATGACAAAGATACATATACCGACGAAGATATTAAAAAAATGAAGTCAAGTACTCATTCGGTTGGTGATATCAAACCAGCTCACTTTCATGTTGTCATGCGTTTTGCGAGAGCACAGGAATTGGATAGCTTGAGTGAATGGTTTGGAATCGACAAAAACTTTTTCGAAAAGAAAAAGGGTCGAAATTCATTTTTTGATTCCGTCCTTTATTTGACACATCAAAGTGACAAAGAACAGTCAAAGGGCAAATTTGTTTATTCCGAAGACGAGGTATTCTGCCACTTTGAAGAGTATAGCTCTTTCCGCGAGTTTGTTGAGGCTTGCGAAATAAATAAAGAAAAATATGGCAAAGCAAATATTTGTATAAAAGATAAGTTGCGTTTGGATGTTCTCTATAACGGGATGTCAATCCGACAGGTTAAAAAGAACTATCCAATGGAATATAACGACGACATGGAGGGCTTACAAAAACGTCGTGGTGATTATCTCAAGGATGCCCCTTTACCGCCATATCGAATTAGTTTTTATATATCCGGTTCAGGCGGTGCCGGAAAAGGTTTATTCTCAGAAGCTTTGGCAAGGGCACTTATTGACCCGGATGGCGAAATGTGCGACGACGAAATATTTTGTTATGTCGGTAGTGATTCCGTTTGCTTTGAAAATTATGACGGTCAACCAGTGCTAATCTGGGATGATTGCAGACATAACGAGCTTTTTAAAAAACTGGGCGACAGAGGTACCATCTTTAATGTATTCGATACCAAGCCTAAACGAATATCTCAGAAAAAGAAATATAGTCAAACTAACCTTATTAACCCTATAAATATTGTCAATTCCGTCGAACCCATTAACGGATTTTTGGACGGATTGGCAGGTCAATACTACGACAAATCGGAAAGCCGATATGTCGAAGCCGAAAACGACCAAAAAGCACAAAGTTATCGTCGCTTTCCGATTTGTATAAATGTCCATCCGACGTATTATGACATACATGTCTACGAGCCATTTTTCGGCGGAGAATACTCGGTCATCTACAAGTACAAATATGCACCATTTGTTGACATGGTGCGCACTTATGGCAGCGACTCAAAAGAATACAAAGATTGTTGCTTGAAGGCTTTAAAACCGGTAATAGAGCTGTTTGAGCAAGCAGTAGCAATTCTTAACAAAAAGGACTCTTTAAAAGGAACAGACAATCCTGAAAAGTACATAAATCTTGGAACGTTTGAGCCTTTTGAAGAATTTTTGAAGGTGCATTGTGCAAGACTGCGTAGCTATTTCAATGATGTTCTAAACGACAATCCCTCAGAGCGTGATGTTGAGAAAATTGTTTCCGGCTATTGTGACATTTATGGTGTTACGGATAAAGCAACAATTGACATAATCCGATGCGAGGTTGAAGACTGCATTAGAGACATTAAATACAACACAATGTAATTATTCATAGCCAACAAATGGGGGGAAATCTCTCATTTGTTGGCTGGATAAAAATTTATATATTAAAATTAATTTCATCTAACATATTTATAATGTAATAAAACATTATTATATAAATTTTATTACAAAAAATGCAAATGAAAGGATTTGATTTTATGAGTAAAACAAACCAGAAAATGAACGTGGTTCTCGTGGAACCAAACAAAGAAGCCCGCATAGTAAAAATTGATAACACCCTAAAAGCAATGCAGAAAACAGTCGGTGGATATATCGAGGCTGTTTATCCGTATGACGATAATGTCGCTATTGTTTGCAACGGAGAAGGCAAAATTGCCGGTCTACCGCTAAACAGGGCTTTAAAAGATGCAGACGGAAAAGTATATGACATTATTGCCGGTACCTTTTTCGTTGCAGGTTTAACAGAAGATAATTTCGGCTCACTTACAGAGGAGCAAACCGACTTTTTCCTTGCAAAGTTTAAGCAGCCCGAAATGTTCGTTTGTTTAGGGGATGAGATTGTATCAATTCCCCTTGAACATAAAAATATTAACAGAAAGGAGAGACTCATATGAGAGAATTAAGAAAAACTGTATTTCTTGCTAATCAAGAAAAAGTTTATGCCGTTGATATTTCTAATGAGGTTACGACTGCATATTACTTCAAAGTTGAAGCGTTAAAACACGGTAATAATATTATTACTATGGTTTTGCCGCAAGGAGCGCAAGTTACGCTTGTCGCAAATGTAACCGATGATAATGTCGGTTTAAATGAGTCGATAGAGATTGATTCTTCTCGAATTAAGTATATCGACGGAGAATATCGCTATGAATGATATTTTTCTCTATTTTATTATTTTTCTCTTTTTTCTTCTATTTCTGTTTGGCTCTAATGTCACAAGCGATAGAACCATCAGAAAACACATGGAAAAGGAAAAGAAAAGAGCAATGCATCCATCCGTTGATGCAAAACTCATCAGAACAAAGCCTGCCGAGGGTGATTTCATTCTCGGCAAGCAAGGCTCAAAGTATGTATGCTGGAATACGCAAAATGACGGACACATCCTAATTATCGGTGGGTCTGGTTCCGGTAAATCGAGTTGCTATATAATTCCGTTTCTGCTCATCAATCCCAATGCAACTGTTTTTGCAATTGATATTAAAGGAGAACTTGTCGCAAAAGGTAAACGCAAAAATGACCCTCGTGTATGCGTATTCTCGCCATGTGACTATAGCGGTTATGGATTTGACCCATTTTACGCTTTAACCGCTAACAGCTCTGAGCAGGATAAACTGTCCACAATGCAGACAATAGCTTTTTCTCTTATTCCGCTTGGAAATGAGAAAGACAAATTTTGGGCAATTTCCTCAAGAAATATGCTCATAGGTTTATTACTCTACTATTATGGCATAGGCAAACAAGATTTAATCATGTGCATTGATGCTATTCTCGGCTGCCCCATCGGTGAACAAGTCGACGAAATTATCAATAGCATTGAACCGGAGTGCAACACCTACAAATATATGAATCAATTCTCAGGTATGGCAGATGAAACGCTTTTAAGTGTGTACTCGAATATGGCTAATAGTTTGACTTGTTTCTCTGACAAAAACCTGCACTGGGCATTTTCTGATGCTCCAAGAAAAGTGTCCCCTAATACTTTGGAGCAAAAAAAGTCAGTATTCCTATCAATCCCGGAGCATAAACTTGCGCCGTGGAGCGGTGCTTTGGCAATGATAGTCAACCTGACTCTTGATGCCCTGAGTAAACGCTCTGAAAACTCGCACAGAATATTTTTTCTGTTGGACGAGCTGGGACGAATAGTTAGCTCCGGTGGCAGTCTTGACGGACTTGTTGATGCCAGTATGACTTTGAGGAGCCGTCAGGTTTCGTTGTGCCTTGTAATCCAGCAGATTGAGTCGTTGCAAACCGGATTCCCCGAACATAAGGTAACAACCTTAATCGGGAACTGTCAAATCAAAATTATTTTGGATGCAAGTAGCAGCAAAACTCAAAAAACTGTATGCGGTGACTGGGTACCGAAATACATCCAGCGGAAGCAATCAAAATCAACAGGGGCAAAAAACCGCAACAATAGCTTTGGCTTTGAGGAAAAGGACAGACTGACACCGTCCGACCTTATGAGCCTTACAAGGAACAATGAAGCTGTTGTTATAACACCATTGGGATATTCTATGCTAAAAAAATGCCCTTATTACAAGGATAGATTCTTTGAAAAATATATAGGAATTTAACTTCGGCATTTTGCTTCAAAAAATGCTATAAAATACGGTGTTTTAAAAGCGACACCGTATTTTATGAGCATTATTCTCAGGCAAGTTTCGCATCTTGGCACGCCGATGCTAACTTGTTCAGGGGCTTCACCCCCCTAAAAACCCCAGCCGTATAGTAAATAATTTTTATAATCATTTGCTATACTCAGGGCTTCTGCCCTTGCACCCCGAACAATAGGGTTGCGACCCTGTTGTATCACCTATAGAAAGGAGATTGTCGGTTTGAGAAAACGCAACAATAATGTATCGTTCCGCCTGTCTGATGATGAGAAGCACCTATTTGACGAGCTGCAGAAAAAGACAGGCTTACCCAAAAACAGATTGATTGTCAATCTGTTGTCGAGTGCAGTTCTCACTGCAACGGAAGTAACAGCCGAACTCAAACAGCTTAACATCAATACGGCACGGTTAGCGGAGCAGGTCAAGCGTATCGGTGTTAACGTAAACCAATTAGCTCGTGTAGCTAATTCAAGCGGTAGTATATCTGATATATCCGCAATCATAACGTTAAACAAAACATTATCAGCATTACATAGCGAGTGTGATACCTTATGGCAATTTACAAACAAATCAATTCAAAAGGTGCTTTAAGCACACACAGCGGTTTGAGAAACTGCTTAAAATATATACTCAATCCCGGAAAAACTGATATAGAACATACATATGTAAAAGGGACATACAATGGCAAAGCAACTGATGCCGAGGAAATATACCGTAGCTTTATCCAAACAAAAAGACGGTACAATGCGGACAAAGGCAGACAATATGCTCACTCGGTTATTTCATTCCACAAGGACGAAATAATCACACCTGAACAGGCACTGTCATTTGCGATAGATTTTGCCGAAAAAGTATATTGCGGCCATCAGGTTGCAATAGCAGTACACTATGACAAGGAACATATACACTGTCATATGGTCACTAACACGGTATCGTATCTTGACGGTTCAAAGCTTCATAAGTCAAAAAACGACCTGCAAGCTGACAAAGACTATTGTAATGAACTTTGCCGAGAATATGGTTTAACTGTTGCCGAAAAGGGAAAACACTTTGACGGTTCTGCAATTACTGATGGTGAAATAATCTCTTGGAACAAAGACACTTATAGGCTTTTATCCGATTATACCAAAAAGAGTTATGTTGCAGACTGCGGTATTGCTTTTATGGAGTCCATTGGCTCAGCACATACTAAAGACGACTTCGTTAAACAAATGCAATCACATGGTTGGCAGGTAGAATGGAAGGATACAAAAAAACACATCACATTCAAAAACGCAGAGGGCAAAAAGGTAAGAGGAAGCAATCTTACTAAAACTTTTCGTCTTCCTGCTACAAAGGAGCTGATTACAAATGAACTTGAAAGAAATAGAGAAATTACAGAACGAGCAGAAAGAATCCGATTGTCAGAACTTGAAGAAGCTGGAAGAAGAAAACCAAATACTGAAATCGCAAATAACCGCACTAAAAGAGGTTCTCACGCAAGAAGAATCTGAAAAAAATGATATGTTTAATCAGCTTTTGGCTTCTCAAAAAGCAATTAAATTATGTCAATTCACATCATTGAAGAAAAGTAAACTGATTGTGACACTTGTAATTGTTATACTATTTACACTGATAATTCTAATTATAAAATAAAATAGCTGTTTCCAATTTTAGAAAACAGCTATAAATTATCATCATTTTATCATCAATTATTAAAGAAATTTTAATTACTTGAAAAAATTAACTAAAATTTGATAAAGTAAAAACCACCTGAAACCCTTATAAATCAAGGCTTTTAGGTGGTTTTACTTGGCGCGCTGCAAGGGATTCGAACCCCTGACCTTTTGGTTCGTAGCCAAACACTCTATCCAGCTGAGCTAGCAGCGCATTTCTTAACGCTCATATATTATAGCACAGAGTTTTAAAAAATCAAGTGTTTTTTAAAAAAAGTCCTGATTTTTTAAAAATAATTGCCGTTTGTTCACTATTGATATTTTAATGTGCTTGGTTGATTGAAAAAAGGCAATTGACATGCAAATTTATTTAGTATATGATTATTACGAGGTGAGAAAATGGACGGTTTTGCCGAAAAATATGTGATTAAATCCGATGGATTTGCTTGTGCTGAGAATATTGTTGTAGACAGCGATTTACGAATAACGGTTATCACGCCGGAGCTTGTCAGAATTGAAAAAGGCGGTTTCTGCGACCTGCCGACGCAAACCGTTCTTTTCAGAAATCTCGGCAAGGTTGATTATTCTTTTGCGAAAGAATCGGACAGAATAACCGTTCGGACGGATAAATGCGAATTTTGCATTTTAAAAAGCGGAAAAATGCAGAACGTTAAACTAAGCGACGAACGTGTTGTGACAGATTTCAAGATCGGGAATTTAAAAGGAACTCGCCGTACTCTTGATGTTACGTTCGGCGGAGTGAAGCTCGGCGACGGAATAATTTCCCGTAACGGAGTTGCCTTGGTTGATGATTCGGCTTCGCTTACCTTGCTTTCGGACGGAACGGTTGAACCTCGCCCGCAGGCAGAGAAGGATATTTATGTTTTTGCCTACGGCTTTAATTACACCTCGGCGCTGAGGGATTTTTACCGCATTACAGGTGAAACGCCGCTGATTCCGCGTTTTTGTCTCGGTAACTGGTGGAGCAGATTCTGGCGCTACACTCAGGACGAATATCTCGATTTAATGAATAAATTTGAGAAAAAGGATATTCCGCTGACGGTGGCATGTATTGATATGGACTGGCACTGGGTTGATGTTGAAAAGCGCTTCGGCGATAAAGCCAAGGACTACCCAAAGCCAAAAAATCCGATTGCATATATTACCGGCTGCTTTTGGAATCCCGGCTGGACGGGTTACAGTTGGAATACGGAGCTTTTCCCCGATCATGTCAGGTTTCTTAAAATGCTTCACGAAAAGGGACTTAAAACAAATCTCAATATTCATCCGGCGCAGGGAGTCCGTTTTTTTGAGGACAGTTACGTTGAATTTGCAAAGCACATGGGTATTGATGAAAAAAACAAAGAGCCGATTGATTTTGATTTTACCGATAAAAGCTTCATAGAGGGATATTTCAAATTTATCAATTCTCCTATGGAAAAAGAGGGAGTCGATTTCTGGTGGATAGACTGGCAGCAGGGAAGCAGGTCAAAAATTGAAGGGCTTGATCCTCTTTGGCTTCTCAATCACTATTATTGCCTTGACAGGCAGTCAAAGGGTCTTCGTCCGCTGACTCTTTCACGTTTCGCAGGCTTCGGCTCGCATCGCTATCCGCTCGGATTTTCGGGCGATACGGCCATCAAATGGTCTGTGCTTGATTTTCAGCCGTATTTTACGGCGACAGCCGCT
>UMJJ01006097.1_pt1 | contig 32624 bp, 27 predicted proteins | sample 1966051 | NCBI WGS metagenome assembly UMJJ01 (sample SAMEA4836147, study PRJEB28245) | human gut metagenome | biome: gut microbiome; material: fecal sample | place: Denmark | collected 2008
GTTGTTTTTTCTCTTATTGTATTATTACTTCTCTTGCTCTGTCAAGTACTTCATGAAAGTTTTGTGAAAATTCTCTGCCAAAATTCCCCGTCCCTTTTGTTATTTTTATTCTGCTTTTATCATTTTTCCCGTTCTATTGTTTTATCCAAAAATACCTCTTTTCTTTACTGGGGGTTGTTCGTTCATGGTTTTGGCAAGTTCTACTAAGAGTTCTCTTTGTTCTTTGGTTAGTCGTTTTGGTATTTGTACTTGAACGGTGAAGATAAAGTCTCCGTTAAAGTTTCCGTTTAGGCTCTTAAAGCCTTTGCCACGGATAGTAAATTTTGTGTCATTTTGTGTTCCTTCTGGTATTTTATAGGTTACTTTGGTTCCATCTACCATTGGTACTTGTATTTCTGCTCCTAACACGGCTTGTGTAAAGGTAATTGGAATATCACAAAGTACGTGTTCTCCTTTTCTTGTAAAGATTGGATGTCTTTTTAGGTGTACGGTTATGTAAAGGTCGCCTTTCTCTCCTCCTCTTATGCCAGGGCCTCCTTCTCTTCTTAAGACTAGGGTTTGATCATCATTAATACCTGCTGGGATATTTATTTTTACTCTTGCTTGTTTTCGCACGGTGCCTTTTCCTCTACATTCTGTACATGGTTCTTTTATAATTTTTCCTTCTCCATGACAATTACTACAGGTTCTTGTTGTTTGCATTTGACCTAAAATAGTATTTTGTACGGTTTTTACTTGACCTGTTCCATGGCACACATCACAAGTAACTACGCTAGTACCTGGTTTCGCTCCTGTTCCATGGCAAGTATCACAGGTTTCGTCACGTGTAATATTTATTTCTTTGTTTACACCTGAGTAAGCTTCTTCAAAAGTAATTTCAATACTGTATTTTAAATCTTGCCCTTTTTGTGGACCTGTACGTGTTCTGCTATTGGATTTTCCTCCAAAACCTCCTCCAAAGAAGGAAGAGAAAATATCTCCTAGGTCGCCAAAATCTCCGAACCCATCAAAACCAGAAGTAGAATAAGAATAATATCCTCCTCCTGGATTTGCTCCAAATCCGCTTGGGTCAGAAAATCCAAATTGGTCATACATCTTTCTTTTTTGTGGGTCAGAAAGATTTTCGTATGCTTCATTTACTTCTTTAAATTTTGCCTCTGCTTCTGCCTTGTTGTCTGGGTTAGCATCTGGATGGTATTTTTTTGCAAGTTTACGATATGCTTTTTTTAATTCCTCATCTGTTGCATTTTTACTTACTCCCAATACTTCATAATAATCTCTTTTTTGCTGTGCCATATTTCCTCCTATTCGTACCCATTGTACGAATTTATTCTCTTAGGAAAAGGGATTTTAGAAATTATTTTCCAAATCCCTTTTTCCTTTTCTTTTTTCCTTATTTTTTGTCGTTTCCGTCTTCTTCTACTTTATAGTCTGCATCATACACATTTCCATTTTGGTCTACTTTTGGTCCATCGTTACCTGCACCTTGTGCTCCATTTGCTGCTCCTTGTGCTTCTGCATTTGCTTTATATAGTTTTTCAGAAATCTCGTAAAATACAGTTGTTAATTTTTCAGTTGCTTGTTTAATATTTTCTATATCAGAACCTTCTAATGCTTTTTTTACATTTGCAATTTCGGTTTCTACTTTTGCTTTTTCTTCTCCGCTTATTTTATCTCCTAGTTCTGTTAATGTTTTTTCGCTGTTATAAACTAAGCTTTCTGCATTATTTCTTACTTCAATTTCTTCTTTCTTCTTCTTATCTTCTTCTGCATGTGCTTCTGCTTCTTTTACAGCTCTATCTATCTCTTCGTCTGTTAAGTTGGTAGAAGCTGTAATAGATACTTGTTGACTATTTCCTGTTGCCATATCTTTTGCAGATACGTGTACAATACCATTGGCGTCAATGTCAAAAGTAACTTCAATTTGTGGAACTCCTCTTGGTGCTGGTGGAATTCCTGTAAGTTGGAATCTTCCAAGTGTTTTGTTATATGCTGCCATTTCTCTTTCCCCTTGAAGTACATGTACTTCAACACTTGTTTGACCATCTGCTGCTGTAGAGAAAATTTGTGATTTTTTGGTTGGTATTGTTGTATTTCTTTCTATTAATTTTGTAAATACTCCACCATAGGTTTCAATACCTAAAGATAATGGTGTTACATCTAGTAATACTAGGTCTTTTACATCTCCAGAAAGTACACCACCTTGAATAGCTGCACCAATAGCAACACATTCGTCTGGATTAATTCCTTTGTCTGGTTCTTTTCCTGTTATTTTTTTAACCATTTCTTGTACACATGGTACTCTGGTAGAACCACCAACTAATAATACTTTATGAATATCGTTTGCAGTAACTCCTGCATCTGCCATTGCTTGTTCTACTGGTTTTCTGGTTGCTTCTACTAAATCATGAATTAGTTCTTCAAATTTAGCTCTTGTTAAAGAAATATCTAAGTGTTTTGGTCCTGAACTATCTGCTGTAATAAATGGTAAGTTAATTTGTGTTTGTTGCATACCAGAAAGCTCTATTTTTGCTTTTTCTGCTGCTTCTTTTAAACGTTGCATTGCCATTTTATCTGTTGATAAATCAATACCATTTGATTTTTTGAATTCAGATACTAAGTAGTCAATAATTCTTTGGTCAAAGTCATCTCCACCAAGGTGAGTATTACCATTAGTAGATAGTACTTCAAATACACCATCGCCAATATCTAGAATAGATACATCAAAGGTTCCTCCACCTAAGTCATATACCATAATTTTTTGGTCTTGGTCTTCTTTATCCATACCATAAGCAAGTGATGCTGCGGTTGGTTCGTTAATAATTCTTAATACTTCTAGTCCTGCTATTTTTCCTGCATCTTTGGTTGCTTGTCTTTGGCTATCACTAAAATATGCTGGAACAGTAATAACAGCTTGTGTTACTTTTTGTCCTAAATAGTTTTCTGCATCGGTTTTTAATTTTTGTAAAATCATTGCAGAAATTTCTTGTGGAGTAAATTCATCTCCTTCAATATTTACTTTTTTATTGGTTCCCATATCTCTTTTAATAGAAATAACGGTATTGTCTGGATTAGTAACTGCTTGACGTTTTGCAATTTGTCCAACTAGTCTTTCTCCATTTTTTGAAAACGCAACAACGGATGGTGTTGTTCTATTTCCTTCTGCGTTTGGAATAACAACTGGCTCCCCACCTTCCATTACTGCTACACATGAGTTTGTTGTACCTAAGTCGATACCTATAATTTTTCCCATCTTTTTTTCCTCCTTGAAAAATATATATATTTAAAATTAAAAACAATAGTATTAATTTGCTACAGACACCATAGAATGACGAATTACTTTACTGCCTATTTTGTAGCCTGCTCGAAATTCTTCCTTAATTTCTTTTTCTCCTAGGTTTTCATCTACTACACTTGCCACTGCTTCGTGAAGTTCTGGGTCAAACGTTTTTCCAACGGTTTCTATTTTTTGTACCCCAAATTTATGTAATACATCATTAAATTGTGTATATACAAGTTTTACTCCTTCTTGGTATGCCGTATCTTCTGTTTTTGCATTTACCGCTTTTTCTAGGTTATCCATCACTGGAAGCATAGAAGAAACAATATCTGCAATAACGGAATGATATAAAGTGTCTCTTTCTTTTGCACTTCGTTTTTTATAGTTTTCAAATTCTGCTAGTACACGTTTAAAACGGTCATCCAATTCCTCTATTTTGTTTTGTTTTTCTTGTAGCTGATTTTGTAAGTCTGTTTTTCCCTCTGCCACATCTGCTACCGCTTCTTCCTTTACTTTGTCTTTTTCTTCTGCCATTTTATACCTTCTTTCTATAAATTTTTTTCTTCTTCATCTTTTAGCTTTTTGCTAAGATATTTCATAACCGAAATTACTTTAGAATAATCCATTCGCTTTGGACCAATAATACCAATAGTTCCTAAATCTTTTCCGCCTACTTTATGTTTAAAAGTTACAATGCTAAAATCTTTTAATTCTTCGTTATCGGTTTCATCACCAATATATACGTTAATATCTTTGGCAAATCCACTATTTAGAATATCTACCATCACTTCTTTGGTATCTAGTAGATTGATAAAGTTTTTCGCTACATTTAAGCTTTTAAACTCTGGAAGTTCAAATGCTTTATTGGTACCTTCCAAATAAATTTGTTCTTCTTCTTCCACAATTTTGTTAATTTGCTCAATAATCGGTTTAATGACATCTATACTATAGTTTAATTCTGCCATTAGGTATTCTTCCATTGGTTTATCTATTCTGTCTAATGGTTTTCCTGTTAACTTGTTACGAAACAAATTATTAATGGTTTCTACTTGAGACTCGGTAATATCTTTTTCAAATTTAATAATGGTTTCTTTTACTAATCCTCTATCTGTTACAATAACTGCCATTAACATTCTAGAACCCAATAGTACAAACTTTATTTCTTCTATTAGTTGTAATTTAGTTTTTGGTCCTACTGCAACAGATGTATAATGTGTAATTTCCGAAAGCGTAGTAGTTGCTACTTTGGTTAATTCTTCAATTTCATTTACTTTTTGGCTTAGTTTAGATTGAATATATTTTATTTCTTCCACACTAATATTATCATCTTTTAATAATTCATCTACATAAAAGCGATACCCTTTTGCAGAAGGTACTCTTCCACTTGAAGTATGTGGTTTATCTAAATATCCTCTCTTTTCTAGTTCTGCCATCTCATTACGAATGGTAGCACTACTAAAATCCAAATCGTAATTTTGTGTAATTGCTCCCGAACTTACCGGTTCTGCTGTAGCAATGTACTCATCTACAATTGCTTGTAAAATTCTTTTTTTTCTGTCATCTAACACTTTTTTCACCTCTTTAGCAGTTAAGTGTTCCGACTGCTAATATATATTATATCCATTTTTAGCAAAAGTCAATACCCATTGCTAAAAATTTGTGTGAATTTTTTGTGAAAAAAAAGAGCTTTTTTTCAAGCTCTTTTATTCTACGCTTTTTAGCGATTCTATCATATCTATTTTTCTTAAGGCAAAGTAGGTTGCAATGTTTACAATAGTAGCAAATACTAGAGTAATTGTAATTCCTAATACATAGGTAACCGCACTCATGCGTACGTCAAACATTAGCATATCTAGCTCGCATGTTTTGATAATAAACATACTTAGGAAATATCCCATTACAGCTCCTAGTACCATACCTATTACCGTTAAAATAACGGTTTCTCTTGTTACATAATTATATACTTCTTTATCGTAAAATCCTAGTACTTTTATGGTAGCAAGCTCACGTATTCTTTCGCTAATATTTACATTAGATAAATTATATAATACGGTAAAAGCTAGTAATCCTGCTGCAATAATTAAAATCCATACTACCAAATCCATATTGCCCATTATTTCTTCAAAAATATTTTGTGTAGAATTTAACATAGTTACACCAGAAACCGTATCTTTATTTTGTAGAATTTCTGTTGCCAGCTTTGTTTCTTCTTCCTCGGTTAATTCTGCTGTTTTTCCGAGAATAACATTATATCTTACATTTTCGCCATATAAGGTGTTATATAGGTTAGGAGACATATAAATGTAATGCAGTAAGTAATTTTCTGTAATAGCATCTACCGTTACTTCTATTTCTTTATCATCACTATTTTTTATACAAATGGTATCTCCTACTTTAATATCTAGTAAGGTGGCTAGTTTTTCGGTAAGGATAACTCCTGTGTCTGATAAGGAATAGACAGTATCTGGCTTTTTCCTATCTCGCAGTACAATAAAATCTTGTAATCTATCTACTTCTTCTGGAACAATTAATTGGACATCTTGATTACTACTTGGTTCTTCCATTGTTACTGCTTGCATATTTACTTTTAATACATCAGAGATAGAATCTTTTGCTTGTAAGTTTTCCGCTTCTTCTTCTATTTGTTCTCTTGTAATATCGTCCCTAATAGATACTTGCAAATCGTATTTAAAAATTTCACCATATTGGGATGGAATCATAGATGTTACAGAATCTCGAAGGGCAAACCCTGCTACAATTAAGGATGTACAACCCATTACGCCAATAATAGTCATTAAAAATCTTTTTTTATAACGGAAAATATTTCTTACCGTTACCTTTTGTGAAAATTTTAGTCTGGACCATAAAAATGGTATTTTTTCTAATAATACTCTTTTACCTGGCTTAGGTGCTTTTGGTCTCATGAGTTTAGCAGGTGTTCCCATTAGTTCTTTTACACAAGTATAGATAGTAGCTCCTACGGTACATAGTAATGCTGCTAATAGTCCTGTTACAGCATAATAGGTGTTAAATTCTATTACTGTTTCTGGGATAGTGTACATCATTCCATAAATATCAATAATAATACCAGGAATTAGTTGAAAGCCAACGCACATTCCTAAAACGCTTCCTATTACAGTAGCAAGTAACGCATATAAAATATACTTGCTTGCAATTTGCACTTTGTTATAACCTAGTGCTTTTAAGGTTCCTATTTCTCCTCTTTGTTCTTCTACCATTCTGTTCATAGAAGTTAAGCTAATTAAAGCAGCTACTACAAAAAACACGATAGGGAACACTTTGCCAATATTCGCAATACGGTCTGCATCTTGCAAATATTCTACATACCCTTGGTTTTCTTCTCTTGTTAAAATATACCATTCTGGCTTTTCTATTTGTTTAATTTTGTCTTTTGCATCATCTAACTTAGTTTGTGCATCTGCTATCTTTTCATCTGCTTCTTTTCTGGCATCTTCTAATTTTGCTTCATTTTCTGCAATTTCTTGCTCTCCTTTTTCTATTTCTGCTCTAGCATTTGCAATTTGTGTTTGCGTTTGTTTTTTGGTAGATTGTAATGCCTTTTCTTGTGTTTCTATTTCTTTTTTAGAATTGTTTAGTAATGTTTCCTTACTTGTTAATTCCTGGTTTGCCGTTTCTATTTGTTTTTGTATGGTTGCTATGGTACTAGCTATTGCATCTGGTTGTAGCCCAGCAGATGTAATGGCTGTTTCTATTTGTTTTTTTTGCGCTTGTAGGGTAGTTTGCTGTGCTTGTAATTCTTTTTGTTGTTTTTCTAATACTGCTATTTCTGCTTTTTGTTTTTCTGGGTCTAACTTTTGTATTTGTTCTTTAATATTATTTAAGCTTTCTTGCAGAGTTTCCAATCCTGATGTTATTTTTGTATATTGCTCCTGTAATGTCGATAATTGTTCTAATTTGGTTTGTGCTTCTGTAATTTTCGTTTCTGCTTGTTTTTTTGCTTCTTGCAAGCTTGCTTCTCCTTGTTCTATCTCTTCCTTGGCTTCTTGCAATTTTTGTTCTGCACTGGAAAATTCTTGGTTTGCTTTTCTTTCCTTAGAATTTACCTCTGCTTTTGAACTTTCTATCGTACTCTTGGCATCTGCTATTTGTTTTTCTGCATCACTAAGTTCTGTTTCTGCTTTTTGCTTTTCTTCGTCTAATGTTTTTTGGGCATCTTCTACTTTTTGATTAGCTTCTGCTACTATTTCATCATAGCGTTCTTGTTTTCTGGTTTCTCCTACTGTTTCTACTTTCTCCTTTATTTCAGAAATGGTATCCGTATAAGTATCACTTGCTGTATTCAGCTGTTTTACGTCTTTTACTGTCATATACAATTCTGTGTAAAAAGGAAAATCGATAGCCTGTTTTGGTACAAATAGGTAATATTTTATTTTTCCGCTACCTAATTTGCTGGAACCTCTAGAGTGGGAAATATACAAAGGAGATTGCACGGTTCCTACAATGGTAAATTCCGTTTCTGTTAGCATAGAAGTATCGTTTCCTTCTTCATCTTGGAGCATTTCTGGTTCTATGGTAATAGTATCTCCTATTTGGTAACCAGTACCTTCTAAAAAGCTTTCTTCTACAACACATTCTTGTTTTGCTTCTGGAAGTTTTCCTTGTAAAAGTGTTAAGTTATTGATGGTTTCTGGAACAGAACTTACCTTTACCACTATTTCTTTCGAATCAGTATGTACTAAGGCATCTACACTATAGGATGCTTCTATGTTTTCTATTTCTTCTATTTCTTTAAGCTTAGCAATATCTTCGTCTTTTAATCCTAAAGTAGATAACACTTCTATATCATATGCTGCCGTTTGGTCAAAATAAGCATCTAGTGTTTTTTCCATATCTGGGCTAGTAGCTTTTACTCCTGCAAAAAAGCCTACTCCTAAAAATACAATTAAAAGAATGGACAAAAAGCGTTTAAACGTATAACGGATTTCTCGGAAACTATCTTTTATTAGCGTTTTTTTCATACTTTCCGCCTCCTTTTACCACTCTATTTCTTGAATTGGTGTTGGGTTTGGATTTGTTGTAATATCGTATGCCTCTCCATTCTTAAAGCGAATTACTTTATCTGCCATTGGCGTCAAACTACTGTTATGGGTGATAATAACAACCGTCATATTTTCTTTTCTGGCAGTATCTTGTAATAGCTGTAGAATTTGTTTTCCTGTGTTATAATCCAAAGCACCAGTTGGTTCGTCGCAAAGAAGTAATTTTGGATTTTTAGCTATTGCTCTTGCTATTGCTACACGTTGTTGCTCTCCTCCAGAAAGCTGAGCTGGAAAGTTCTTCATCCTATCTTTTAGTCCTACTTTTTCTAGAATTTCTTTTGGAGATAAAGAATCTTTGCAAATTTCTGTTGCGAGTTCCACATTTTCTAATGCTGTTAGGTTTTGTACTAAATTGTAAAACTGAAATACAAATCCTACATCTTCTCTTCGATATTTGGTAAGAGCTTTGCCTTTATAAGTACTAATATCTTTTCCATCTATTAATACTTTACCAGAAGTTACAGTATCCATACCTCCTAATATGTTAAGAGCCGTGGTTTTTCCTGCGCCACTAGGTCCTACTATCACAGTAAGCTCTCCTTTTTCTATGGTAAAATTAGTATGGTTTAATGCTTTAATAGAAACCTCTCCCATTTTATATTCTTTTACAACATCTTTAAACTCAATATAGGACATAGAATATCCCTCTTTCTTTTTTCATTTTCCCTTTAGTAGTCTACTTTTCTTTCTTTAACTATATACTAAATTTCACAAAAAAGCAAGAAAGTCCAAGATTTTTCACAATATGGACATATTCCTTTTTTATTGTATAGGAAAAATCTCCAGATTTTTGCTATACAACATGGATAGGATTCCCTTACAGTTTTGTAAATTTTTTCCTTATTTTATTCTGTTTCTTCTTACCTCCTTCTTGCTTTTTTGTGAAATTTGTTGTATAATATTCTTACGCTTTTTAGCAAATTTATATCAAAAAGGAGTAATGCGCTATGACTAGCTTAGAGCGGTCGAATTTAAGCAAATTAATCACGCAAATGCAAGATACTATCTTGCCACTTCAGGCAGAAAGCTTAAGCTATCAAATAGCCAAAAATAGCTCTCTGTTGCCGGAGAAAAAAATTATGCTTCCCCATTACCTTGCATGGTATTCGGGAGCCACAAAAGCTGACAAAACCGATATTGCTAACATGTTACCATCTGTATGTATGAACATTATCGACTATTTTGGTAATCCTAGGAAACTCACCTTAGGAGAGGTGTCTAAAATTGTACAAGAGATTGTGCAAAAAGTACAAGGTAATAATATTCTGTTTCTATACAATTTTAATCAGAACATATTACCTTATATGGGTGTAGAAACTCATATGGTCTCTTCCTTAGACGAGATTATCTTTAGTCTACGTGCCGGTAATCCTTCCCTTGCTGTTTTTAAAGACGGTAGCGAAGTTATCCTTCAAGGAATGGATTCCAATTACTGTTACGTGATACACGGGAACGGTCAGCAAGAGCAAATTGCTATCAAGGACTTTCAAAGTACTGTCGTAGCGCTGTGGGTATGCTCTTCTTTAAAAAAACAGGCTTGTTAAGCCTGTTTTTTTAATTCTTTCTTTTGGTTTTTTCTATTACATTGCTGTACGATAAAGGTTAATGAAATCTTCTTTACTTACTTCTCTTGGGTTTCCTGGTTTACACGGATCTATCATGGCTTTTTCTGCAAGCATTTCAAAATCTTCTTCTTTTGCGCCATAATCTTTAATCGTTGTAGTAATTCCTACTTTTTTACTCAATTCAGAAATCATCCATACAAAGGTATTAATAACATCTTGGTCATTTAAATCTTTTGCATCTGGTCTACCAATGTTTACTAAAATATCTCTAAATCTATCTGCACATACTGCTCCGTTAAAACGCATTACTGTTGGAAGTAACATAGCATTTGCAATACCATGTGGTGTATCGTATACTGCACCTAATTGATGTGCCATAGAATGTACTATTCCAAGTCCTACATTAGAAAATCCCATTCCTGCAATGTATTGTGCCATTCCCATTTTTTCAATAGCTACTGGGTCTTTATCATTTACTGCTGCTGGTAAATATTCAAATATCATCTGAATTGCCTTCATATGGAACATATCAGACATATCATTATGTGCTTTTGTGATATATCCTTCTACTGCATGTGTTAATGCATCCATTCCTGTAGCGGCTGCTAAACTTTTTGGCATACTTGCCATTAGTTCAGAATCAATAATAGATAAAATAGGAATATCGTTTGGATCTACACATACCATTTTTATTTTTGCATCTTCATCAGTAATAACATAGTTAATAGTAACTTCTGCTGCTGTTCCAGCTGTTGTTGGAAGTGCTATCAATGGCATACCTCTATTTACCGTATTAGAATTTCCATTTAAAGACTTAATATCTGCTCTATCTGGGTTGGTCATAACAATAGATACACCTTTTGCGGTATCAATACTAGAACCACCACCTACTGCTACAATTACATCTGCTCCAGATTCTTTACAAGCTGTAACACCATCGGTTACATTTTGAATGGTTGGGTTTGGTTTAATTTCATCATATAGTGAATATGGAATATTCGCCTTTTGTAATACTTCCTCTATTTTTGCTGTTACCCCTGCATTTACTAAAGATTTATCACTTACTAAAAATACTTTATGAAATCCTCTCTTTTTAATTTCTACTGCAAGTTCTTCTCTTGCTCCTTTTCCAAAATAAGATGTTTCGTTTAATACAAAACGCTCTGCCATTATTTTTTCCTCCTTGTTTTTTATAATATATTTTTTAATACAATTGTCTTCATTCTAGACATTTCTTGTAAAGTAGTTAGAACACCTTCGTTGCCAATACCGCTATGTTTCCATCCTCCAAATGGCATTTCAAAAGAACGGTAAAAACTTGCGCCATTAATAACTACTCCTCCACATTCTAACTCTTTTGCTACTTTCATTGCACGTGGATAATCTGCAGAAAATACACAACCACATAATCCATAAGAAGATTGGTTTGCAATGGTAATTGCCTCTTCTACTGTATCAAATCCAATTACCGGAATAACTGGTCCAAATACTTCCATGTCTTTTGCAATATCCATATCCTTGGTTACATTATCTAAAATGGTTGGGTAATAGAAAGCATCTTCTCTCTTTCCTCCACATACCAAAGTAGCTCCTTGTTCTAATGTTTTATTTACTTGCTCTTCTATACGAATTGCAGCATTAAGATTAATCATTGGTCCCATGTCCGTATCTTCCAAAGAAGGATCGCCTACTTTTAGCTTTTCTATTACTTCTTTCATACGGTTAATAAATTCTTGTTTTCTAGAATTATGAATTAGAAATCTCTTACTTGCGCAGCATACTTGTCCACCATTATACAGTCTACCCCAAATAGTTTCTTTAATCGCTAAGTCCATATCTCCATCTTCTAAGAATAAGAAAGCATCATTTCCTCCTAATTCTAACATAACGTGTGCTAAGTGTTCAGATGCTGTACCCATTGTTTGTATACCAGCACCTGTACTACCAGTAAGAGATACCAAATGTACTCCCTCATGTGCGGCAAGTGCCTGTCCTACAACTGGTCCATCTCCTGTTAACACTTGAATACAACCTGCTGGAACTCCTGCTTCTAACATTAATTTAACATATTGAATTAATGTTAGTGGGTTGTAATTAGATGGTTTTACAATAATACTGTTTCCCATCATTAAAGCAGGTGGTACCTTTTGGCAAAATAAATCGCTTGGGAAGTTAAAAGGAATAATAGCTGCAATTACACCAATTGGCTCTCTTGTTACAATTTGCATTGTCTTTTCTTGTCCTGCTTCTGTTCCTGCTGGAATACTCTCTCCATAAAGATGTTTTGCTCTTTCAATAAAACCACTGGTACCAATTTTTATATTAGCAATTTCTGCTCTTGCCTCTTTGATTGGCTTTCCTGTCTCATCGGAAAGTAGTTTTGCAAGCTCTTCTTTGTGCTTTTCTACCAAATCAATAAATTTATATAAAATATCGGCTCTTTCTGTAATAGAACGTTTTGCCCATTTCTTTTGCTCCACTTGTGCTACCTTTACTGCTTCATCTACATCTTCTAAGGTAACATTTGGCACTACCTCTATTACTTCTTGCTTTGCTGGATTTACCACTTCTATGGTAGCACCATTTCTAGCCTCTTTCCATTCGTATCCTATTAAGTTTTTCATTCTTTTTCCCTCCTTTTTATCTCGCTGTACCATTCATTTACCAAAGCCGGTAAAAGATAGCATTAATCCTCCACAGGTATTTTCGCTATGGTCAAAAGTTCCATACTCTCCAAAAGTAAATACCGTAAGGAAAGGAGTATTTCCTGCTTCTTTCTTAAGTTTTTTTGCTACTTCATCTATTCTATCGCCAATACCTAACTTTCTACCACCACAGTGTACTAATAAATAAGCACCTGCTTCTGTACCAAGCTCTTTATTAACTTCTTTTAAAGCTTTTCCAGTAGAATCAATTAGCTCATCTACCGTAGCTTCCATTTGAATAACTGCTGTATTTACAGCCAAATTATTTCCAATATTCATAGATAAATCTTCGTTTCCTACCATTGGATGACGAATGGCTACTAAATTTCCTAGTCTATCTTTTACTCCAAGAGGGGCTGGAATTGTGGCAGATAATAAATTCATTCCCATCATATCTTTTACTTTTTTGCCGGTCCATTTTGCATATTTTTCCATAGCAGGAACGCCATCAATTTCTACTAATGTTCTTTTTCCACTAATTTTTGTAATAACACCAGAATTGGTTGTTTCGCGGTAAGCTCCTGTATAAACATTTGCCATTGGCTTATTCGTATAAAAAAATGCAACAGCCACACCATCTGAAAAGATAGTGTCATTGGTAAAAATGCTCCATTTTCCTTCTACGGTGTCATCTGCAGCACTACCACCAAAGAAAGGTACATTTCCAATAACATCCGCAATTCCCTTTACATATTCTTCTTCCTCTGCTGGAGAAGCTACCATATAAAAATAAGCTGGTGCTGTATCCTTACCTGCTTTGTGCATTGCCTCCAAAGCTATTTTTTTACCAGTTTCTCTTGGATTTTTGCCTCTTGCACTACCAGCCACACCAACTGTTAATTCTGGGTCGCCTAATGCTAACATGCCAGCAAACCCATTTTCACCTGTAATAAAACCATCTGGTACAATAATACCACCACTAGATGTACACCCAATAATAGGTGCAGTACCAAGTTCAGACTTAGCACCTTCTAGCATTTCTTCTTGATTATACTTTACTGAGCTAAATAAAAACGCAACTTTTGTCTCCATTAAATCGACAACAGCCTTTTTAGCACACTCTTTTCCTGCATTATATGAATTTTCGTCTGTGCTCCAACTAACATTTGATTTTAACATAGTTGTTCCTCCTTTGTAAAAAATTTTAATACATTTTTATTATATCAATCGAAAAATTAATATTCAATGGTTTTTGTGTGAATTTTTGTAAAAAAAATTGTATTATTTCTTTTTAGCAAACTTCCACTTGTTTTCATCAAAATATATTGTTTCCTGAACTTTATTTTGTAGTATTTGTACGTAGTTACGGATTACCTTTTTACAATTAAAATTCTTTAAAGTGCCTATCTGGGAATTTGCCTTAGCTAACAAATTGTTTACATCCGTATACTCTATTTGCCTTGCTCTTTCGTAGGTTCTTATAATAGTTTCTCTTTTTGCCCTCTGATAGCCATAAGGATACGAAACCTTTCCTAAAAAAGATACTCCATGGTAGGCAGTATCTATTTTTGTTTTTTTGTTGTTAATATCTTGATGTGTTTCTTGAAGTTTAGAAATTATCTTAGGCAAAGCCGTTACTAATTTTTGTTTGCTATCAGAAATAATAATAATATCATCTACATAACGAATATAATTAGGAAGTGCTAGTTCTTTTATCACATAGGTATCAAAATTGCTTAAGTTCAAATTGCTTCCTGCTTGTGCTGTTAAATTTCCTATTGCCATTCCGTAATCGGATTCTGGATTCATTTTTCTTCTATTTGGTACCATTTTTCTTACTCCTTCACTTCCTTTATAAATGCAATGCAAGGATGGATTATTTTTGAAAATAATAGGAGTTAAATACAACAATAATTCTTTATGCTTTCCTGTATACTCTTCTTGAATTAATGTAGAAAACTTATTACAAATTTGTTGACGATCTATGGACATAAAATATCCAGACAAATCTATTTTTAAGAAGAAACAGTCCTTGGTCCCTTTTTCAGATGTTTTTACTAAGTATTGTCGTAATAAACGAAGGGCATAGTCGCATCCTCTATTTTTTCTGCACGAACAGCATCCATCCACAAGCTTGCTTTCTAAAATATCTTCTATTTCCTTCATATACAAATGTTGCACAATTCTATCACTAAACTGTGCTGCATAAATTTCTCTTAATGCTGGTTCTGTAATAACATAACAATTGGATGGTTTTGTATAATATGTGCGATTATTTAATTCTTCTAACAATTGCATCAAATTTTGACATAAGGTATCATTTACAAAAGTATAAGTTCCTACTTTTTTCTTTTTAGTTTTAAAGCATACTTGATATGCTTCATATAACTCGTTAAATGTTAATTTCTGCTCCATTTGCTTTCTCCCTTTATGATTTAATATAATGAAACTCGTGCTGAGGCGGACATAGTTCGTGTTGCTTATGTTGTTGTTGTTCATGTTGCCCATGTTGAGGTTGGCGTACCACGCGTTAGTAGTATTGTTCTGTGAAGACGACCAGTAGTTGTTACTCAGCCCGAAACCTAGACGCCTACGTACCGCACAGCTAATATTGCTCTAACTTTTGAGAATACCAATTTTTTTGGTGGAGCAACCACTTTCATTATATTAAATATCTTTTATTTAATATCTAAAAGTTTGCTAATCTTACCCTTGGGCGGATATAGCCTTCTCTATACCTGCAAGCCATCTATCTAAGTCTTTATCAATTTCTAATTGTCTACGTATTAATTCTGTTATTTCACCTGGGGTAATGGCTTTGTTTACCATTAAAAAACGAATATCTGTCCATACTTCTATCTTTAATAATTTTTTTATAGTAACAAGACATCTATATTGTTCTTCTGCATCTGTTATTAATAATACTTTTACCGTATACTTTTGTGCTTCTAAAATGTGTTTATTCAAATCTTCCTGAATAAACACCAGCCCCTTGGCAATTCCTCTTCTGGTAATTTTGTCATTGATAAAGATTGCTAAATCATCTAATTTAATTTGTATGGGTGCTTGTCTGTTTCTTTTATAAATTTCTTGATTTATTTTTATGGTTGCAGCATCTATTTTTGTTTGGGTCCAATGATTTTTTGGTTTACTGTTTTTTTCCATTTTATTTATCCTTTTCCGTTGTGAAAGAAAAGAAATGTAGCAGCTCTATTCAAACCGAGAGTTTCTTACGAAACTCACTCGGTTTGAATGTCAACACATTATTGACATAATGTGTTGGGTAGCTTTCTAATTTTTTACAAAATTAGAAAGTCGTGCTGAGGCGGACATAGTTCGTGCCGCTTACGTTGTTGCCGTTCATGCTGCCCATGCGGAGGTAGGCGTACCACGCGCTAGTGGTATTGCCCTGCGAAGACGACCAGTAGTTGTTACTCAGCCCGAACGAACTATAGTTTCCTCCACTTCCTCCTGTTATTCCTAGTTCATTTAAAAATGCTCCCCATTCTCTTCTGGACGGTACAAACCAGCCTTGTTGTACCTGCGTTTTGATAAATCCCCACAGGTCGTTATTATCTTTGGATCCGTATTTTGCATTATTCCATCTATCCATCATCGTTGCTGTGTTTTGTTTCCCCGTTCCAAAGTTTGTTGATGTTTCTACTGTCATACTTCCATTTTTATAAAAATAATGCATACTTCCGTCTATATCACTTAATGCCATTACGTAGAACCTATCGTTCTTTCCTGCTGTATTTCCCTTTGGTGCTACCACTGGATGTGTTCCAAATGGTCCGCTATAGCTCTCTTGGATGATATAATAATCTTTTAGGTTTGTCTGCGTTCCTATCGTGTAACTTCCGTTAGTATTTACCCATGCTCCACTTCCTCCTATTGCTAGGTCTGCGTAAATTACTCCGTCTACTGTTCCATCTCCTGTTACATCTGCATAATATCCTACATAGGACTCTGTGGTTGATATGCCTGTTTTTTCTATCGTTGTTGCTGTTGTGCTGGCTTTTCCTTCATTTCCTGCTAAATCCGTTACCTTTACCGTTAATTTGTAACTTGTCTCTGGTTGCAAGTCAGTTTGATACACATATTCTTTTTCTGTAGATTTTCCATCTATGGCTTCTGCTTCTCCTATGCAGTATTTGTATGTCTCTTCGCTTGGCAAGCCACTTTCTTTTTCTTCTACTGTTATGGTTACTTGGATACTATTTTCGGTTACTTCTCCTACGGTAATGCTTACTTTTGGAGCTATTTCGTCTTTTATTTCTTTGCTTCGTTCTATTACCGCTGTATTTCCATCCCATATTCTCGCATATACCGTATCTCCATGGTGTAGCCCTGTTACTAGGTTTCCGGGTGTTATCTCTGTCCAAGTTCCTTCTGCATTTATTTTATACTCTAACCTTTCTCCTTCTTCTAGTTTTGCCATAATACTTACTTGGGCTTGTCCATTACTCCATACTATTTCTCCTATGGCTAATGTCTCTTCTGGTATTTCTATTTCGCCTTCTCCTACTCCTCCTACTCCTCCTGCTTCTTTTATTTCATTTAATAAGTTTTGGATTAGAGCATCTTCTTCTGCTGTTGCATTTGCCATGTTTTGTTTGGCTTCTTGTGCCTTTGTTATGATTCCTCCATCTCCTACTAAAGTACTTAGGGTTACTCCTGACAGGATTATTAGCACTATCACCGTTATTACTAGGGCTACTAGGGTAATTCCACTGGCTGTATATGGTTTGGTATCGTTTTTCCTTTTTTCTTCAAAATTTCTTTTGTTACTTCTTTCATTTTTCTTGTTTCCATCGTTTTTACTAATATATTTTGACTTTCCCTTCACTTCTTTTCCTCCTTATGTTTCTTTTTTTCTCTTTCGTCAATCTATATTAGCTTGTATTTTGCGCGCAAAAAAGACAGACCACTTTTCGTTGTCCATCTTTATATCTTAAATAGACACAGCTATACTGTGCTTTTCTTTTTATTCCTTTTTTTAGAAAATTAAGGTGTGTGTGTGTGTGTGTGTTACAGCCTCAAGGTTTTTCACGTTTTTGCGTCTTTCGTTTTTCATCTCTTTTCTCCTTTTATCGTTTCTTTCTCGATTTACGTTTGCTTACTTATTGTCTCTTTTTTTCTTGTTTTTATTCTACCTATCTTTTTGGGTTCTGTCAAGAAGTTTGGAAAAAGTAATGAATATTGTATTGAAAACGTTGATACTTCTCAAAAAATTCAAAATGAAAAAATTTGACATACAATAAAAAAAATGCTAAAATGTATTTAGCAATTGCCAAACAAGTCGAGTAACAATTGTACCAAAAAAAGACTAGGATGCCCTTAAAACATTCCTAGTCTTTTTCATGCTATTTACTTAGGTGTTTTACAATTAAGTAAATCACATAAAGTTTTAGCAGTTTGAACAAGTCTTTCACTTATGTACCCTCCTTTCTACCTTTGTGGCGAAAGGTATATTTAATATACCGCATGTAAACCAATTTGTCAAATTATAAAGCAATTATTTTATTATTGGTTGTAGTAATTTAGAAATTTGTACTAAGACGAAAATTGTGTGTAATAATCACCCCATATGGATCTATGTTGCATCCCTCATCATCCCCGTCATCAAGACCGTACGCCCCATACACCTATCTGACTATACTGTGAAGATGAACAATAATAGTGACTGAGTCCAAAACTTCTGTAGTTTGATTGGTTTATGTTAAATTCATTTAGGAATGCTCCCCATTCCCCTCTCGATGGTATAAACCATCCCTGTGCTACTTCTGTTTTGATTAGTCCCCATATGTCATTACTATCCTTTGTACCATAGCTTGCATGATTCCATCTTTCCATCATTGTTGCTGTATTTTGCTTTCCCGTTCCAAAATTTGTTGATGTTTCCACTGTCATATTTCCATAACCATTTTTGTAGAAATAATTGGTATCTCCCGCTACATTATTTAGTGCCATTACATAAAACCTATCATTCTTTCCTGTTATGTTTCCTTTTAGTGCTATTACTGGCTTTGCTCCAAAAATTCCACTATAACTTTCCTGGATAATATAGTAATTCTTCAAATTTGTTGTTTTATTTATCGTATAACTTCCATTGGTATTTACCCATGCTCCACTTCCTCCTATAGCTAGGTCTGCGTAGATTACTCCGTCTACCGTTCCATCTCCTGTTAAGTCTGCATAATATCCTACATAAGACTCCGTTGTTGGTATGCCAGTTTTTTCTAACGTGGTGGCTGTTGTACTTGCCTTTCCTTCGTTTCCTGCATTGTCTTTTACTTTTACGGTTAATTTATAGTTTGTTTCTGGTTGCAAGTCTGTTTGATATTTATATACATTGCTTGTAGATTTGCCATCTATAGCTTCTGCTTCTCCTATGCAGTATTCGTATGTCTCTGTGCTTGGCAATCCACTTTCGTTTTCTTCTGCTGTTACGGTTACTTGTATACTATTTTCTGTTACTTCTCCTATGGTAATACTTACTTTTGGCGCTATGGTATCCTTTATCTCTTTGCTTCGTTCTATTACTGCTTGTTCTCCATCCCATATTCTTACATATATGGTATTCCCATGGTATAACCCTGTTACTGTATTTCCTTGTCCCATTTCTGTCCAGGTCCCTTCTGTATTTATTTTGTATTGCAAAACTTCTCCTTCTGCCAGTTTTGCCATGATACTTACTTGGGCTTGTCCGTTATTCCATACTATTTCTCCTATGGCTAATGTTTCCTCTGGTATTTCTATTTCTCCCTCTCCTATTCCTCCTGCTCCTTTTATTTCATTTAATAGGTTTTGGATTAAGGCATCTTCCTCTGCTGTTGCGTTTGCCATGTTTTGCTTTGCTTCTTGCGCTTTTGTTATGATTCCGCTATCTCCTACTAAAGTGCTTAGTGTTACTCCTGACAAGATAATTAGCACTATCACAGTTATTACTAGGGCTACTAGGGTAATTCCTTCGTCTTTTTGGCTATTGCTCTTCTTTTCTTGAAAATGCCTTATGTTACTGCTTCCACATTTTTTACTAATATATTTTGACTTCTCCTTCACTTCTTTTCCTCCTCATGTTTTCTTATTGTTCCTTTTTCATTGACAAAATATATTAGCTTGTATTTTGCACACAAAAAAGACAGACTACTTTTCGTTGTCCATCTTTATATCTTAAGTAAACACAGTTATACTGTGCTTTTTTTATTATTCCTTTTTTAGAAAATTAAGGTGTGTGTGTGTGTGTGTGTGTTACAGCCTCAAGGCTTTTCACGTTTTTGTCTTTTCCGTTTTTCATTTCTTTTCTCCTTTTAACGTGTCTCTACAAATTACAAATAATATTTTCCTGATATTCTTTGTATTTCTTTTTAAATTCTTCTTTTATTGGATATGGTAATTCGCATATTTTTCTACCTAATTTTGTTTTGGAACCGGTATATATCTTTGTCGTTTTTATAATAGATTCTCTATTTAATCCTATTTCCTTTGCTATTTTCTCCTCAATTCTAACATCGTATTTTCCACAGGAGGCTGATGAAGAAATAATAACATAGTTAATATCTATAAATTTAAGTCCATTTTCTTCATCATTTCCTATTATTAAAACAGGTCTTACTTTTTCCATATTGTCACTAGGTTTTGTTGCTTTATATGTCCATATTTCTCCTATCATCTAATCCCATTCCTCCTCTTCTGGTTGGAAAACTTCGTTAATAAAGTAATTGGCAATACTTTCTTTGGATATTGTTTTATCACTTCTCTCGTCTGGGTCTAATCCTTCTCGTGACAATTTCCATGGTTCTTGTTCATGACTTAATTTTTCTAAATATTTTGCATCATATTTAGAAAAATGTTCTATTACATAGTCTACAATCTCTTGTGCTTCCTTATCTAATTCTTCCACTTCGAAATTTGTATCTATAGGATTATATTGATAATTTTTAAATATGTCATATACATTTCTTACAACAGGTCCATGCACCCATCCTTCCATATCTTCCTTAAACAATGGTCTATCATAAAAAGCATAGGAATAACCTTGTGCTAAATATAATAATTTCTGTAATTTTAATGGTTCTGGATGTATTTTATTAATAATCCATTTTGCGATTGTTATAGCATCGTATATTTTTCCCATGTTATTACCTCCTTCTTTATTATATTCAAAACAAGTTTTCGTTATTCTATTATAGCACACTTTTTTGTACATTTCAATTTTATAGTATCATTTTATCATACACACCAAAAATGTCAATATCAAACATTACCTAAATCAATTTTCATTTTGTAGTTTGCCTCGGTAAGATGTTTTCCAGCTTCTTGTTTCGATAACCTTTTTTCCGGGTTTTAAAAATGCTACAGTCAAACAGCAAATTTGATATTCAATAAAATATGTAATAGTATTAAGTTAGCTAGCAAGCGAATTATAAATTATGTGTAAAACAAAAAAGACCAGGAAAAAGAACTTGCAAAAAGTTTTAGGAAGAGTTTTAAATAAACTCTTCCCATACAATATTGGCTAAATCTAATCCTTTATTCGTAAGTTTAATGGTATCTAAGTCTATGGTAATTAGCTTTTCTTCTACTAATTTTTGTAGTGCATTTCGGTATAGATAAATAGGATTGTTTCCGTATTTTGCTTTAAATTCTTGTATAGAAACTCCTTTTAACATACGAAGTCCTAATAACATATATTCTTTTTGTTTATCTTCTATGGTTTGCATTTCTTGTATTATTTTGTTTTTTCCCCACTGTTTTTGTTTTGCATTTTGCAAGTATTCTTCTAAGTTTTCTATATTAGAAAAGCGCACGCCATCTATATAAGAGTGGGCTGCCAATCCTATTCCCAGGTATTCTTCTTGTTTCCAACAGCTAGTATTGTGCTTGGATTCTTTTTTTGGTTTGGCAAAATTAGAAATTTCGTAGTGTTTATATGCTGCAAGTTCTAATTTGTTTTTTACATACCAATATTCCATTCTTTCTAATTCTTCTTCTGGAAGCGTTAGCTCTCCTTTTTCTATTTTGCTATTTAGCGGTGTTCCCTCTTCTAGTATTAAAGAATATACCGAAACATGTTCTGGATTTAAGGCTATTATGTTAGAAACAGATTTTTTTACATTTTCTAAGGTTTGCCCCGGGAGTCCTATCATTAAGTCTACATTGATGTTTTGAAATCCCGCTTCTTTTGCCAACATATAGTTTTCTAAAAACTCTTCATAGGTATGTATTCTTCCAATGGTTTGCAAAAGCAAATTATCTGTTTCTTGCAATCCAATACTAATACGGTTTATTCCTACTTCTCTGTATTCTTCTAGTTTTTCTTTTGTTACCGTTCCTGGGTTTACCTCTATTGTAATTTCTGCCTCTTTCCAAACATTATACAGCTCCATAACTTTTTGCATAATACGTTTAATACCTCCTAGCGGCAAATAAGATGGTGTACCTCCTCCAATATATATAGTGGTAATTTGATATTCCGGATTTGCTTTCTCTTTTAACTCTTGTATTACCACTTCTATATATTCTCCTTGTTTTTCTTCTATTTTCGGAAACGATACAAAATCACAATAAAGGCATTTTTGTTTGCAAAATGGGATATGAATGTATAACCCTAAGTTTTTCATGACTTTATTTCTCCTCTTCCTTTATCTCTTCTGCTAGCTTGCTAATCGCTTGTAAACGATAGCTTACTCCAGATTTTCCTATTGGTGGAGTTAGTTTATTTCCTATTTCTACCAAACTTAGCTCTGGGTGTTTTAGCCTAATAGCGGCTACTTCTTTTAAATGTTCTGGCAGGCTTTCGTATTTTCCTTTTTCTTGTAATAGTTTGATGTCTTCTATTTGTTTCATAGCAGCATTTACCGTTTTATTTAGGTTTGCTGTTTCGCAGTTTACAATACGATTTACATTATTTTTCATTTCACGAATTACACGTATTTCTTCGTATTTTAATACCGATTTATTCGCACCAATGAGTGCTAGCATTTTAGAAATTTCTTCTCCATCTTTGGTATAAATAGAATATCGGTCTTTACTGTCTAGTATTTTCATTTGTATACCAAATTCCTGTAATATAGGTAGGATGCTAGATATTGTTTCTGGATACTGAAACAGTATTTCTAAATGATAATTTTTATTTGGATCATTAATCATTCCAGAACCCATAAACAATCCTCGGATCAATGCCTTTTTTTCCTCTTCTTCATATTCTACTATTTCTTCTTTCTGTGGTAAAAGTTTAGATGGTACAAAACGGATAGTATATACTTTACCTTGTATATCTATTTGAAATGGAATATTGGTGTTACTTAATAGTTTGTTAAATCGGTTAATGTTATAGCTGTTTTCGGTAGAAAATTTTAGTTTTTTCTTTTCTGTACTTACATTGTTACTCATCAAATACCCTAATAGCTCCGCTTTTACTTGTTTTTTATTAGCCAGATTATTTAATTTACTTAGTTCTTCTTTTACTTCATAAGAAAATGACATCTTTGGTTACTCCTTTTTTGCTAAAATTACTCTATTATTTCCTGCTAAATCTTGTCTTACTTGCAAACTTGTATACTGTTTTGTATTTTGGAAAAGTTCCATCACTTGCTCTTTTTGGTCATACCCAATTTCCAACGCAAGGTATCCATCTTCCTTTAAATAGGTATGGGCTTTTGCTAAAATTGCACGATAAGCACTTAGTCCGGTCTTCTCCTCCGTTCAGTGCTAGTATAGGTTCCTCTCTTACTTCTTTACTTAGGGTAGCAATGACACTAGTTGGAATATACGGTGGATTCGATACGATAATATCAAATACACCAGTAATAGATTTCCAAAAATCACTTTGCACCAGGCAAATATTGGGGCATTCTAATTGTTTTGCATTTTGGCTTGCTACTTCTAAGGCATCGCTACTAATATCAGCTAATACCACTTTACTGTTTGGCATTTTTTTTGCGATAGAAATGCCTATTGCTCCGCTTCCTGTACATAAGTCTAGAATTTGAGCTGGATTTTTTCTTTTTTGTAAGAGCTGTAATACTGTTTCTACTAGTATTTCTGTATCTGGTTGTGGAATTAATACTCTTTCATCTACAAAAAAGGAATATCCCATAAATTCTTGTTTTTTTGTTATGTATTGTAAAGGTTTTCCCTTCTTTAATTCTTGTATTTTTTTCTTATATATTTTTTCTACACTAGTTGAAACTTCCTCTTCTAAATGAATTATTAAATATTCTTTTGATACATCAAGTAAAAAAGCTAGTAACAATCTAGCTTTTAATATGCCATCTTCTTCCCCTTTTAATTCTTCTTTTCCATAAGCTATGATTTCTTTTATTTTCATTTTTTTCCTTTCTTATCCGCACTCATTCTACCATTATCCCTACGAAAAGGCAAGCTTTATTTTTTCAGGCAACAAAAAACCCCGCCTTAGCCGTAAGATGATAGAAATTTTAAGGACCTACTCTCGTAGGTGGGTGTCTTGTTGAATGCTCCTGGGTTTCTTAAAAAAATTGTTTAAGCATACACGCCACATTCAAAGGCGGACTCCCTTTTAAAACTTGTTGGTTCTAAAATTTCATTCTGCACGCACTACGCAGGGATTTTTAATATTCTTTTTTTGTTATACTTATCTTACCATATCCTTTTTTAGATTGCAATAGTATATTTCCCTTTTAATTTTAGTTTTATACCCATGTATTGTTACTTATCTTATTTTTCCTCTTGTTTTGCTATCAAAATGAAACAATTTTACTATTTGCATTTTTTTATATTTTGTGATATGGTAGTAAAAAGTATTGTTAAATGTTAGGAGTTTTTATATGTCCACCAAAGAAAAGAGAAAAAATCCTATTGTTCATTTTGTGGTAAAATTGGTAGTATTGCTGATTCTTATCGGCATTATTTTTTATCTATCGTTTACCATTTTTTTTGATTTTGCACGAAAGCGCAGTTTAGAAGAAACCACTCTTCCTTTTGCTGCTTATAACGAAAATACTATTTTTTCTATTGATAAAATATTGTTATTTAGTAGTGCTAGTGCTAGTAATGTTACGGCTAAAGCAAATGGAAGTTGGGTGTTAGATGTAAACCAATACACCGATATTGCTATTTATTTAGATACTGGAAATTTTTCTACTTTTACAGATGAAAATACCATTAAGAGTCTTACCATTGATCAAGTAAAACTTGGTACCCCTAAGCAAGGAACACCTCATTTGTTTTATAAAAATATGAATACCTTTGCCACTTTTGTACCAGAACCAGAAGAAAACGTTCTTACTCCAGAAAATTCTTTGGAATATACCATTCTTCCTTCTACTGGTAGTATTGACTATACTAAGCCTCAAATATACCAAACAGCAAACAATCCTATTACATTAGGATATGTAAATACCTTGCAGACTGAAGCTGTTATTACCGATACTTCTACTCCACTTGTACATGATGGTAGTTTGTTAAAAAAAGCAAGTATTCCTATTAGTTCTATTGCTAATACCATTTCTTTTCGTATTACCATTATTAATAATTTGAACCAAAGATTTTCTACTATTGTTTCTTTAGAAATTCCTGTATATGATGAAGGCGTAGGAGATTATGGCAATTTATATAATGGAAGTATTGTAAAACATTTAGCAAGCGAAACCTATTTGTACCGTTTGTATCGTTTTCAATAAAGGAGAAAAACTTTCTAGAATGTTAGAAAGTTTTTCTTCTTTATTCTTCTATTACCACATCTCTTTTTAATTCGTTTTGTTTTACTACTCCTAATCCTATCCATTTGCCATTTTCGTGGTAAATACGATAAACTCCATCTGGCTTTTTTATTTCCAATTTTACACCATTTAAAAACAGTCTTTCTTTTTTGGTAGTTAAAACTATCTTTTCTTTATTGGCAAATAATGTTTCTATTGTTATTAAGTGGTTTTGTAGTGCTAGAGGATTGTTTTGTAATTCTGTTATTTTTATACTTTCTTTTAGGTCAAACCTTCCTACTTTTTCCCTTGTGAGTTCTTTCATATACCCTACAGTTCCTAAGGCATTTGCAATATCTTCACATAAACTTCTAATATAAGTTCCTTTCGAACAGCTTACCCTAAATATTAGCTCTTTTTGTTCTTGTTTTATTTTTTGCAATGTTATCTGGTAAATTTCTATTTCTCTTTTTGGAATTTCTACCATATCTTCTTTTCCACTTCGTGCATATTCATATAGTTTTTTCCCTTTTACTTTAATAGCCGAATATACTGGTGGAGTTTGTATCTGTTTTCCTAAAAAACGATGTAACACTTCTTCTACCTTTTCTTTATTAAGTAATGGTACTGTTTGCTTTTGTATCACTGCTCCTTCTGCATCTGCTGTTGTTGTTTTTATTCCTAATTGTAGTGTGGCTACATAAATTTTATCATGTTCTACTAAGTATTTAGAAATTAAGGTGGCTTTTCCTATTAATAATGGTAAAACTCCTGTAGCATTTGGGTCTAATGTTCCGGTGTGTCCTACCTTTTCTTGTGCTATCTTTTTTACAATAGCTACTACATCATGGGAAGTATATCCCTTTTCTTTATTCACAACTATAATACCGTCCATTACTACTCCTCTCTTAGTAAGCAAAAATCTTGTTCCTTGTAAGATGGCTAAAACCAATACAAAGAAAGACTCTTTTTAAGGAAGAGTCTTACTTTAAAAATTCTTTTACTTTATGTAACATTTTATCTTTTACTTGCTCAAAATCCCCTAAAATACGACATCCTGCAGCTTTGGTATGTCCTCCGCCTCCAAACATCATACATACATCTGACACATTAACATAGTCGTTAGAACGTAAAGAAAATTTAAATCCGTCTTGTTCTTCGGTTTCACTCATGTAGATAGAAACCTCTACTCCTTCTACTTCTCTACCTATTTCTACAATTCCTTCACTATCTCCTGTTTCTGTGCCAATTTTCTTTTTATCTTCTTGCAATATATAGGTAAATGCAATTTTTCCTTCTTCTAAAAATTCAATACGATTCATTGCTAATTTATGTAGTTCAAAACTAGTTTTTGTTTTTACTTCTAACACTCTACGATAGATGTCTGATACATTAATTCCTTTTTCTAACAAACATGCTGCAAATTCAAACGTATCTGCTGTTACGCTAGAATAACGAAATCCACCCGTATCGGTAATAATTCCTGTAAGAAGACAAGTTCCTATTTCTTTGGTAATTTCTATACCAAAATATTCTAACATGGTTACAACAATTTGTGCACAAGCTGGAGATACTGGATTTACAAAATTCCAGTCTCCAAACATGGTATTTTTGCTGTGATGATCTATTTGTATTTTTACTTTTGCATTTTCAAAATATTTTCCAAATCCATTTAATCTTTGAATAGTAGCACAATCTAGAGCAATTGCTAAATCATAACTTTCCATTCTACCTTCTTTTAGAATTTCATTGGTATTTGGTAAAAAGCTAAACGTTTTTGGGTATTCTGGAATGATTAAATCGGCCTGTTTTCCCATTTCTTTTAATGCCAAAAGCATTGCCAAACTACTTCCTATCGCATCTCCATCTGGATGTTCATGCGTGAGAAGTACAATAGAGTTTGCTTTTTTAATTTCTTCTAAAATGTTATCTAACGTCATTTTCATTCCCCTTTATTCTTCTTTTCTTCATCTTGTTTTCTTACTTCTTCTATTAATTTATCCATTTTTGCGCCATATTCCATTGAATTGTCTATTTCAAATATAATTTCCGGTGTAATTCTTAAGTTAATTCTTTTTGCTATTTCGGTTCTAATATATCCTGCAGATTTTTTCAAGTTTTCAAAACTAGTTTCCGTATTTTCAGCATTTAAAATACTTACAAAAACTTTTGCATATTTTAAATCTGGAGTAATTTTGGCACCTGTTACACTTATTAATCCTGTAACATTTGGATTTTTTAATTCAAAAGAAATAATATGGCTAATTTCTTTTTTTAACTCTTCGTTAATTCTTCCTAAGCGATTTTCATTTTTTGGCATTTGTCCCTCATCCTTTCTTTTGGCCTTTTTAGAGATGTTATTTTTTCACTTCTTCTAAAACATATGCCTCAATGATGTCTCCTTCTTTTACATCATTGTAATTTTCTATTTGAATTCCACATTCAAATCCTTTGCTTACTTCTTTTGCATCGTCTTTAAATCTCTTTAATGATGCTAACTTACCTTCATGGATTACTACATTTTCTCTTATTACTCTTACGCCTGCATTTCTTTCTAGTTTACCATCTGTTACATAAGCTCCTGCTACGGTTCCTACACCACTTACTCTAAAGGTTTGTCTTACTTCTGCATTTCCAATCACTTTTTCTTGGTAAACTGGGTCAAGTAGCCCTTTCATTGCAGCTTCTACATCTTCTATTGCTTGGTAAATAACAGAATATTGTTTAATTTCTACTCCATCTCTTTCTGCCATTTCTTTTGCTAAGCTTCCTGGGCGTACATTAAATGCTATAATAATGGCATTAGATACTTTTGCAAGTGTAACATCAGACTCGGTAACAGCTCCTGCGTTAGCATGAATTACTTTTACTTCTACTTCTTTGTTAGATAGTTTTTCCATAGATTGTTTTACTGCCTCTACTGTTCCTTGTACGTCTGCTTTAATAATTAAGTTTAATTGTTTTAGATGACCTTTTTCAATTTGATTAAATAAATCATCCAAAGATACTCTAGAAGAACTATTAATGCTCTTTTCTCTTGCTTGTCTTTTTCTTCTTTCAATAAGATGTTTTGCTGTTTTTTCATCTTTTACTTCATAGAAGGTTTCTCCTGCTTCTGGTACCTCTGTTAAGCCTAATACTTCTACTGGTGTAGATGGTCCTGCTTTCTTTACGCGAACACCTTTATCATTTCTCATAGCTCTTATTCTACCAATAGAAGAACCTACTACAATGGTATCTCCTACATCTAAAGTACCTCTTTGTACTAAAATAGATGCAATTGGACCTTTATTTTTATCTAGTCTTGCTTCTATGGTAACACCTTTTGCCTGTTTATGTGGATTTGCTTTTAATTCCTTCATATCTGCTACTAATAATACCATTTCTAATAATTGGTCTATATTTTGATGTTGTTTTGCAGAAATAGGAACAAAAATAGTATCTCCACCCCATTCTTCTGGAACAAGGTCATATTTCATTAATTCTTGTTTTATTTTTTCTACATTTGCACCTGGTAAGTCTATTTTATTTACTGCTACAATAATTGGAATGCCAGCAGATTTTGCATGATTAATTGCTTCTACTGTTTGTGGCATTACACCATCGTCTGCTGCTACTACTAAAATAGCAATATCCGTAACCTGAGCACCTCTTGCACGCATTGCAGTAAAAGCTTCGTGTCCTGGTGTATCTAAGAAAGTAATCTCTCTACCATTTACCGTAACTTTATAAGCTCCAATGTGTTGGGTAATTCCTCCCGCTTCTCCTTCTATTACATTTGTCTTACGAATAGCATCTAATAGAGATGTTTTTCCATGGTCTACGTGTCCCATTACTACTACTACTGGTGGTCTTGGTTCTAATTCTTCTGCTGTATCCTCAGAATCATCAAATAGAATATCCTCATCAGAAACCACTTCTTTTTTCACAGCATTTACACCAAATTCGCTGGCAATTAAAAATGCTGTATCAAAATCCAATTCATTATTGATAGTAGCCATAATTCCGTAGTTTAGTAATTTTTTAATTACTTCACTACTTGTCTTTTTTAATTCGCTTGCTAAATCTTTTACAGTAATAGATTCTGGAATTGTTATTTCTGTTAATTTAAAGATTTTTTGCTTATTACGCTCTTCGTCATTTTTTTGAACTTTCTTTTTATTTCTCTTTCCTCTTGCTGTTGTTAAATCATAATAATCTAACATACCACCATCTTGGTCATCAAACATATGAGAAAGTCTGTCTGCTTGTTTTAAATTCTTTAACTTGCCTTCGTCTACTTCTTCAAATCTACCTGCTCTTCTGTTTTTAGACGCTTTTTTGGTCTTATTGTCTTCATATTTGTTATTCATTCTTTCTTTATCTTTGTCCATGCCCCTAGTATTATAATCACGCGTAATTTCTTTTTCTACTATTTCTGTTGTCATTATATTTTTAATGTTTTTCTCTATTCCTTTTTCGTCTAATGGTCTTCTATTATATCCCCCATTATAATTATTTCCCCTACCACCATTATGGTAAGATGTGTTATTACGATTATTTCCCATATTAGAGCCATTGTTATTACGTGGATTATTATTACGATTATAGCCATTGTTAAAGTTATTATTGCGATGATAACCATTATTAGAAGAATTCATATTTCGATTATATCCATTATTTTCATTATTACGGTAATTATTATTTGACATATTGTTATTACGATAGTTATTTTGCATATTATTTCGATGATAGCCAGATGTATTATTGTTATTGTTGTTATTATTACTATAGTTTTTGGTCTCTGTTCCCATTTTGGGCTTTTTTTCTGCGATACTATCTTGTTTTTGTTCTACTGGTTGAGGTTTTTTTACCTCTTCTATTACGTTTTTTGTATTCTGCATAACTTCACTTTCTACTTTTAAATTTTCTTTCTTCTCTTTTTCCTCTTTTGCAGTTTCTTCTTCCTTTTGTGGTTTCAATCCGAATAACTCACTTACTGTCTTTGGTTTATTTGGTTTGTTACGGTATACAATATTAAAGTCTTTACTAGTGTTTCTTTCTACAAAACCAATATCTTGTTTTCTATTTTCTTGTTTTTTTCGTTTTTCTTCTTCTTCTCGTTTTTGTTGTTCTTCTTCTGTAATAATGACTTCTCTTCTTATTATTACAGGAGTTTCTTCTTTTTTAGAACTACTTTTTACTTTTTCATCTGTTTTTTCTTTTTTTACTACTTCCGGTTTCTTATCTTTTTTTAAGCTATTTTCTAGTGTTTTTGCTGCATCTTCTTCTAGTGCACTAAGATGACTTTTTACTTCCATTCCTAATTCTTGTGCTTTTTCTAATACCTCTTTACTAGAAAGCCCCATTTTTTTTGCTATTTCATGTATTTTTATTTTACCCAATAGCTTCACCCCCATCAATCATTTTTTGTATTTGCTGTGCAACCCCACTATCTTTTATTCCTATAATTGCCTTATTTGATTTTCCTATTGCTTTGCTAAGATTATCTATTTCTCCATAAAATACAATTGGTATTTGGTTTTCGGTACAATAGTACCTAAAGTTTTTCTTTGTCTTTTCCGATGCGTCTTGCGCTACCAACACAAGTTTTATTTTTTTCTTTTTAATTTCTTCTAAGCAAGCATCTGCACCATAAGTAATTTTTCTAGCTCTTGCCATCAATCCTAATAATCCATATACTTTATTTATCAAGTAGGACACCTCTTAATTTTTCATAGATTTCATCTTCTATTTTCATTTCAAAGGCTCTTTCTAAGCGCTTTGCTTTTATCATTTTTTCAAAGCATTCTATATTATCACAAAGATACGCCCCTCTGCCATTTGCTTTTCCTGTACGGTCAATAGAAATATTTCCTTCTTTATCTTTTACAATACGAATGAGCTCTCTTTTATCTTTTACTGTATTACAACCAATGCAAGTTCTATTTACTATTTTTTTTGGCATTGTTTTCCTCCTTTAATTTTCACTTGGAGTTTCTACTTCCTCTGCAGTTTCTTCTTTTTCTTCTTGCTCTAGTTCTTCTGCGTTTTCTGCTTTTGCTGCCTCTTCTAATATTTTTCTAAACTGACTTTCTGATTTAATATCAATTTTCCAACTGGTTAATTTAGCAGCCAATCTTGCATTTTGCCCTGCTTTTCCTATTGCTAAAGATAATTGGTCATCTGGAACAATAACTTGTGCAAATTTTTCTTGTTCTTTAATATCTACTGCTAATACCTGTGCTGGAAGAAGTGCTGCAGATATATATAACATTGGGTCTTGATCCCATTCAATAACATCTATCTTTTCACCATTTAGTTCATTAATGATGTTTTGAATACGAATTCCTTTTTGTCCTACACAAGAACCTACTGGATCAATATTCTCATTTTGAGAATATACTGCTACTTTACAACGAGAACCTGCATCTCTAGAAACGCTTTTAATTTCAATTAATCCTTCATAAATTTCTGGAATTTCTAATTCAAACAACTTTCTCACAAATTCTGGTGATGAACGAGAAATAATAACTTGTGGACTACCTTTTAATCCTTTTTCTACTGATACCACTACTGCTCTTATTTTTTGGTTTACATGGTATTTTTCTGTAGGAATTTGCTCTTTTAGTGGCATAACTCCTTCTAATTTACCTAAGTCTACTACAACAATGTTTCCATCTGCTTTTTGAATAATTCCAGAAACAATTTCTCCTTTTCTTTCATTAAATTCTGTAAAAATAACTTCTCTTTCTGCTTCACGTAGTTTTTGTACAATAACTTGTTTTGCAGTACCTGCTGCAATTCTACCAAAATCTTTTGGTGCTAGCTCTATATTTACTTGGTCTCCAATTTCTGCTTTTGGATTTATTTTTTTAGCATTTTCTAGGCTAATTTGTAAATTTCCATCTTCTACTACTTCGGACACTTCTTTTACACTATATAAATGTACTTCTCCGGTTTGTTTATCCATTGTTACACGTACATTTTCTTTGGAATCAAAATTTCTTTTATAAGCTGTTACAAGAGCTGTTTCGATAGACTCTAATAAATACTCCTTTTTAATCCCTTTTTCTTTTTCTAGTTCCTCTAATGCTAAAATCAATTCTTTGTTATCAATTGCTTTTACTTCTACAGGCTTTGCTTTCTTCATTTTTCCAAATTCCTCCTTTATATTTTTATTCATCCCAATCAAATGTTGTTTTGATTTGTGCTATATTTTTTCTATCTATTTTTTTATCTTTCCCTTCTATTTGCAATACTACATATTCTGTAGTAACCTCTTGCAACATTCCAGAAAAAATTTTTTCTCCTTCTAGGTTTTGAAATAGGCTAACTTCTACATTTTCCCCTATTGCCTCTTGTAATTGTTTCTCTTTTCTTAACAC
>UMJJ01034838.1_pt1 | contig 32233 bp, 37 predicted proteins | sample 1966051 | NCBI WGS metagenome assembly UMJJ01 (sample SAMEA4836147, study PRJEB28245) | human gut metagenome | biome: gut microbiome; material: fecal sample | place: Denmark | collected 2008
TGCTGGTAAGATAGGTTGTTGCCAGTTCTTTTTTTTTGTAAATACTATATTACGAAAAGAAGTTATCAATTAGAATTTATATAGTTTTAATTGATAACTTCTTTTTTTGTAGATGTGTTTTTCATATCACAATAGGCAAACCACGTTTGTGGTTTTTCCATTTCCTATATTTATTATAATCTATTTATAAGTAAAAAGTCAATAAAAACGATAAAATTTTGTAGTAGTAGTATAATACAAATCAGTGCGACAAATCACGATTTATTCTTTCTTTTGTGTTTCAATTTTTAACTCTATCTTTTTTAGAAAAAATATGTTACAATAAATATAATTTGTTTAAGATAAATAAAGGAGGAAATAAGGGAATAAATGAAATTAAAATATAATCAAGTATTAAATATTAAGAAAAATGAATTACCACAAATAACAAATGACGAAGTAACAAAACGATATGAAAGAGCTAAAGCAAGAATTTGCTACACAAATCCAGAAAATCAAACCGAAATTCAAAAATCATATTTACAAGACTTAGAAGAAGCCTTTACACTATTAAAAACACCAGAAAAAAGACAAAAATACTATAAAATCATTAGTATACAAGAACATCAACTATTAGGAATTGATAGTAAACGTTTATTAGAAATGTCAGATGCAGAAGTAGAAGAAATTTATCAAAAAGCATTACATTTTTACGAGCAAAAAGAAGAAACTGGAGTTTCTAGTAAAGAAGATAAAGCATTGTTGAAACATTGTAGAGAAGTTCTTTTGCCAGATGCTTTTGCAAGATTAAGTACAGAAGAAAAGAGGACGGAATATTTAGGTGGCTTTCATAAAGAGCAAATAGAAGAAGTAAAGAAAGCACCGGTACATCAATTACGTATGCAAACTAAAAGAGAAAAAGGAGACCCTATTTGGGAAGAACATGATGTAATAGGAAGAGAAATTAAACTATTTTTATTAGGTAGATTAGATTATAAAGAATTAAATTTAGAGAACTATATTAACCAATATTTATTAGAAAGAAACAGACTAAACTTTCAAGGAAAAAAAGTAGAAACAGAAAGTTTAAAATTTTTTACCAGCGAAATTATTGTTAGTAAATTAGAAGAACCACAATATAGACAATTAGTAGAACAGATGCTATCAAAGGAAAATATAGAAAAAATGAAAAAAAGAGCAGAAGCAGTGCAAGGAGAAGCAACGAAAGAAGGTATTTATTTAGGTAGTATAGAAGGAAAAGAACTTGTATTTGCAAAAGAACAATTTGCAGCTGTAATGAAAGCAAATTTAGGAAAAGAGTTGGAAAAAGAAAAACAAACCAAACAAAAAGGAGAAGTATAAATGGGAAAAGTAGTGTGGAAGCCAGGAACCTTTATATACCCAATACCAGCTGTAATGGTATCCTGTGGTACAATGGAACAATCCAATATTATTACAGTAGCATGGACAGGAATTATAAACACCAACCCTGCTATGTGCTATATTTCTGTAAAACCAACCAGACATTCCTATTCTATGATAAAAGAAACCGGAGAATTTGTTATTAATTTTACTACCAAAGAATTAGCTTTTGCTACCGATTGGTGTGGCGTAAAAAGTGGAAAAAATGTGGACAAATTTAAAGAAATGCACTTAACCAAAGAAAAGGCAAGTTTCGTAAAATGTCCTATGATAAAACAAAGCCCTGTTTCCTTAGAATGTAAAGTAAAAGAAATAAAAGAACTAGGAAGCCATCATATGTTTTTAGCGGAAATACTTGCTATTCATGCAGAAGATGCCTATATTAATGAAAAAGGAGCTTTTGATATTTCCAAATGTGATTTAATTGCTTATTGCAATGGAGGCTATTATACATTAGATAAGAAAATAGGAAAATTTGGTTTCTCTGTGCAAAAAAAGAAAAGAAAGTAATAAAACAATTTTCTTTAAAAAAATGAAATTCAAAAAATACAAGTTTTTTACTGAAATCGCTTTGTACCGCTTGACAGATGGCTAAATTCGTGATAGAATATCTAAGCGTATGTGTGAAAGACATACTTTTTTAGGATAAACAAAATAAATTAGCTTAAAATAGATGACGGAGGTGTTGTAAAAATGGCTGCAAAAGGAGCAAGAGAACCAATCACATTAGAGTGTACAGAATGCAAGAGAAGAACTTACATGACAGAAAAAAACAAAAAAAATGATACAGACAGATTAGAAATGGTTAAATATTGTAAATTCTGTAAAAAACGTACAACTCATAAGGAAACAAAATAAGCCTTTAAGGGGGAAATAAAATGTCTAAAGAAACGAAAAATAACAAGGAAGTAAAAAATAGCAAAGATAAAAGACATTTTTTTAAAGATTTCAAAGCAGAACTAAAAAAAGTAATTTGGCCAACACCAAAGCAGCTAGTAAACAATACAGTTGCTGTTATTACTATTGTACTAATTACTGCTCTTATTGTATTTATATTAGATGTTACATTTGAATCTATTAATAAATATGGAGTAGATAAAATAAGAGCTGCTGTAGAATCTAGTGTAAAAAATGAAGAAAATACGCAAAATGTAACTAACGAAACAAATACAGATGGTGGTAACACAGTAAATCAAACAGAAGAAACAAACGTACAATCCGATACCACAAATGCAGTAGAACAAAGCAATACACAAGAATAGAAGGAGGCTAAATAGCATGTCTCAAAATTATGACATGAAACCACGATGGTATGTTGTTCATACGTATTCTGGCTATGAAAACAAAGTAAAAACAGACTTGGAACATACTATAAAAAATCGTGAACTAGAAGACTATTTTTTTGATATTGTTGTTCCAATGGAAGAACAAATTGAAATTAAAGACGGAAAAAGAAAAGCAAACTTAAAAAAAGTTTTTCCAGGATATGTATTAATTAAGATGATTGTAACAGAACAAACTTGGTACATAGTAAGGAATACAAGAGGAGTTACTGGGTTTGTTGGTTCTGGTACTGACCCTATTCCACTTACCGAAGAGGAAATTAAAAACATGGGATTTGAAGATATACCAGTAAACATTGATTACGAAGTAGGAGATTCTGTACGTGTTATGAATGGTGCTTTCCAAGACTATACAGGAACAGTTCAAGAAATCAACAAAGAAAAGCACAAAGTAAAAGTAACAGTTTCTATGTTTGGAAGAGAAACTCCTGTAGAACTAGATTTTTCACAAGTACAAAAAGTAGATTAATATAGTTTAAGCTTAAGAATCTGAGGTGATATAAGAACCTCAATTACATATATTCTTAAAAGGATAGCAATAAGGAGGTGCAAAAAAATGGCAGAAAAAGAAGTTACCAATGTTATTAAATTACAAATACCAGCTGGAAAAGCAACACCAGCTCCACCAGTAGGACCAGCTTTAGGTTCTAGCGGTGTAAATATTATGCAATTTGTAAAAGAATTCAACGATAGAACTGCAAACCAACCAGGAATGATCATTCCAGTTGTTATTACAGTATACAAAGATAAATCTTTTGAATTTATTACAAAGGTTCCACCAGTAGCAATACTTATTAAAAAAGCAGCTAAAATTGAAAAAGCTTCTGGAAAACCAAACAGAGAAAAAGTTGCAAAAATAACAATGGCACAAGTAAAAGAAATTGCTGAAACAAAAATGCCAGACTTAAATGCTGCTTCATTAGAAGCTGCTATGAGCATGGTAAAAGGAACTGCAAGAAGCATGGGTGTTGTTGTAGAAGAATAATAAAACAAATGGGAGAAGTAAAAAATACTTCGTTTGTACCAAAGGAGGTTAAAAATGAAAAGAGGTAAGAGATATCTAGAAAGCGCAAAGCTTGTAGATAAACAAAAGGTCTATTCACCAAAAGAAGCAATTGAGCTATTAGAAAAAATGCCAAAAGCTAAATTTGATGAAACCGTTGAGCTACATGTAAAATTAGGAGTAGATTCTAAACATGCAGATCAACAAGTAAGAGGTACTGTAGTATTACCACATGGTACTGGAAAAACATTAAAAGTATTAGTATTTGCAAAAGGCGATAAAGCAAAAGAAGCAGAAGCTGCTGGAGCAGATTTCGTTGGAGCGGAAGAATTAATACCAAAAATCGAAAAAGAAAACTGGTTCGATTATGATGTTATTGTTGCAACACCAGATATGATGGGGGTTGTAGGAAGACTTGGTAAAGTATTAGGACCAAAAGGATTAATGCCAAACCCTAAGTCTGGAACAGTAACCATGGATGTTACAAAAGCAGTAAATGAAATTAAATCTGGTAAAGTAGAATATCGTTTAGACAAAAACAATATTATCCACTTAGGATTTGGAAAAATTTCATTTGGCGCAGATAAATTATTAGAAAACTATGATACTATTATTGCAGCAATTATTAAAGCAAAACCAGCTGCTGCAAAAGGTCAATACATTAAGAGTACAGCAATTTCTACTACAATGGGACCAAGTATCTATTTAGACCAAAAATAAATAAAAATGCCAAAGACAGTAGGCAAAATAATAAGCCCTACCTAGGTATGATGTGCGGATAACATATCCTAACTTTATGCCAAGGAAGGCGTAAAAGTTAGGATATTATTTATTTAATATAGCTATATATTTTTGGGAGGTGAAATCATGGCAAGTGAGACAATACTAAAACAAAAGCAAGGAGAAGTAGAAGCATTAGCAGAAAAAATGAAAGACGCAAAACTTATCCTATTAACAGATTACAGAGGAATTAATGTAACAGATGTTACCAATTTAAGAAACGATTTAAGAAAAACAAATTCTGAGTATAAAGTTATTAAAAATAACATTACAAAAAGAGCTTTAGAAGCATGCAAAATTGAAGGATTAGAAGATAAACTAGTAGGACCAACAGCTGTTGTTATTAGTCATGACGATTACTTAGAACCTGCAAAAGCAATCTATAATTTTGCAAAAGAAAATGACTTTTACAAAATTAAAGGTGGAGTAATTGAAGGAAAAGTAATGACTGCAGAGGAAATTATTACACTAGCAAAACTACCTTCAAGACAAACATTACTTGGTATGCTTGCTGGTGCTTTACTTGGAAATGTTACCAAGTTAGCAGTTGCATTAGATCAAGTTAAAGTACAAAAAGAAGCAAACGCTTAAAATAATAAGAAAAGGATAACAAAAGGTTATCTAGTAAAAAATATAATTAGGAGGATTTATAAAATGGCAAAAATTGATGAGTTATTAGAGACAATTGATAGTTTAACAGTAGTTGAACTTTCTGAATTAGTAAAAGGAATTGAAGAAAAATATGGTGTATCTGCAGCAGCAGTTGCAGCACCAGCAGCAGGAGCTGGAGCAGCAGCTGCTGCTGAAGAAAAGACATCTTTTAACGTAGTATTAAAAGAAGCAGGAGCAAACAAAATTCAAGTAATTAAAGTAGTAAGAGAAGCTACAGGTCTTGGATTAAAAGAAGCTAAAGACTTAGTAGACGGTGCTCCAAAAACTGTAAAAGAAGGAGCTTCTAAAGAAGAAGCTGAAGAATTAAAAAATAAATTCGCAGAAGCAGGAGCAGTTGTTGAATTACAATAAAACAGCAAGAAAAAGCACTAGACTATCTAGTGCTTTTTCTTTAGAGTTTTTTTGTAATGTTTGGTCAAAAGTATTGCTTTTTTTTGCAATACATAATAAAATGAATAAATCAAAGAAAGATTCATAACTTTCAAGAAAAAAATACAAATAGCGTATAGTACAAATATGGGGGCGTAAAAAGAAATGGTAATATTGTTAGATGCAATGGGAGGAGATAATGCACCAGAAGCTACTATAAAAGGAGCAGTGGCTGCCATTAATCAAATAAATGCGGAAGTACTTCTTATTGGACAAGAGGATGTCATTTTAGCCAAAATAAAAGAATACTATGGAAAAGATAAAATAGAAGATATTTCACCAAGGCTAAAAATATATAACGCAACAGAAACAATCGAAATGGAAGATGTACCAACCGTAGCCATCAAACACAAAAAAGATTCTTCTATGGTGGTAGGTTTTCGCCTATTAAAAGAAGGAAAAGGAGATGTGTTTATTTCTGCTGGAAATTCTGGAGCATTACTTACTGGTGCTACTTTATTGGTAGGTAGAATAAAAGGAGTAGATAGGCCAGCATTAGCCGGTATTTTACCAGCTTATAAAGGAAGACTTGTATTAATGGATTGTGGTTCTAACACAAATTGCAAACCAGTAAACTTACTACAATTTGCACAAATGACCCATATTTATTTAAAAAATACCTTAGGAATTAAGGACCCTAAAATAGGATTATTAAATATAGGTACAGAAGAAACAAAAGGAAATGACCTAACCAAAGAAAGCTATCACTTATTAAAACAAAAAGCACCAGAGTATGGTATTAACTTTATTGGTAACATAGAAGGAAGAGATGCTTTCTCCGGAGAGGTAGATGCTATTATTACCGATGGATTTACAGGAAATATTTTCTTAAAAGCAGTAGAAGGATTGGGAAAATTAGTAAAAAGATCCTTAAGTGATAGTTTAAAGAAAAACTTCTTATCTATTTTAGGTGCTATTCCTTGTATGCCAGCTATTAATCGTTTTGCAAAAATGGTAGATTACAAAGAATATGGTGGAGCTTTGTTTTTAGGAGTAAAAAAACCTGTCGTAAAAGCACATGGTAGTAGTGATGCAAAGCTTTTTGAATTTACATTAAAACAAGCAGAACAATTTGTAAACAACAAAGTAGTAGATATTATGATAGAAGAATTTGAAAAAACAAATTCCATAAAAGAAACGGAAAAAGTTGAAAAATAGTATTGACTTTTTTCAAAACATATAATATTGTTTAGAGGATAAAAAAAGGTACATGTGAGAGGGGGTGTCATAAATGACTGCAGAAGAAATTCTAGAAAAAGTAAAAGGAATTATTGTAGAGCAATTAGGTGTTGCAGAAACAGCTGTTGTAAAAGAAGCATCTTTTATTGATGACTTAGGAGCAGATTCCTTAGATATAGTAGAATTAATTATGGCATTAGAAGAAGAATTTGATATGGAAATACCAGATGCTGATGCTGAAAAAATAGTTACTGTAGGAGATGTAGTAGACTACATTAAAGAAAACGTGTAACAATAAAAATTGTGAAAGGTTGTAATACCTTTCTTTTTTTTGGAAAATTCTTTCCTTTTTAGAGGAAATGGTATATAATAGGAAAAGGTGGTGAGAAAGTGGAAATAGAAGCATTAGAAAAGCAAATAGATTATACCTTTCATAACAAAGAATTATTAAAAAAAGCAGTGACTCATACTTCTTATGCTTACGAAAATAAAGTAGAAAGTAATGAAAAACTAGAATTTTTAGGAGACAGTATATTAGAATATATTTCTAGTGATTATTTGTACAATAACTATCGTAAGTTATCAGAAGGAGAAATGACTAAAGTTAGAGCACAAGTGGTTTGTGAAGAAAGTTTATATAAAATTGCAAAAAAGCATAATTTTAGTGATTTCTTATTATTAGGAAAAAGTGAAATTGTAAACAATGGAAACCAAAGACAAAGCGTACTGGCAGACTGCGTAGAAGCAATTATTGCAGCCATTTATTTAGATTCTGGTATAGAACAAACCAAAAAGTTTATTCTTTCTAATTTAAAAGAACCTATTAGGGAAGCGGTAGAACATGTAGGACAAAAAGATTATAAAACCGTTTTGCAAGAAAAATTACAAGAAAACGGTACCGCACATATAGAGTATCAAATTATTAAAGAAGAAGGACCAGACCATGCTAAAATATTTACTTCTGAAGTAATCTATAATGGAACAGTACTTGCAACAGGAAGGGGAAGAACCAAAAAAGCAGCAGAGATGGAAGCAGCAAAAAAAGCATTAGAAGAGGTTAGGTGATGGATTGATGAAAAAGGAATACATTATTCCTATTTTTGTACCACATTTAGGATGTCCCAATGACTGTACTTTTTGCAATCAAAAAGCTATTAGTGGGCAAACAAAAATGGTAACCGCAAAAGATGTAACAGAAACCATAGAGTCCTTTTTACAGTATATGAAAGATGCTAATGCCGATAAAGAGGTGGCTTTTTATGGAGGAAGTTTTACAGCAATCGCAAAAGAAAAACAAGAAGAATTGTTACAAGCAGCCTATCCCTATATACAAAAGGGAATAATACAAAGAATCCGAATCTCTACAAGGCCAGATGCCATTGATAAAGATATTTTAAAAATGCTTAAAAAGTATAAAGTAAAAATTATCGAATTAGGAGTGCAAACAAGTAATAACTATATTCTAGAAAAAATAAGAAGAGGCCATACCTTTGAAGATGTAAAAAAAGCCTCTAAACTAATACGTAAGTATGGGTTTATTTTAGGTCATCAAATGATGATAGGTCTTCCAGAAAGCACCAAACAAGATGAAATAGATACGGCATTAGATTGTATCAAATTAAAGCCAAAATTAGTACGTATTTACCCAGTATTAGTCATTAAACATACTGCACTTGCAAAAGACCTTGCAGAAGGCAAATATGAGCCATTATCGGTAGTACAAGCAGTAGAAAGAAGCAAAGAATTGGTATATTTATTTAAAAAGAAAAATATTGAAGTAATTCGTATTGGCTTACAAAACACGGATACCATAACCAGCCCAGAAAACGAAAATAGCGAAGTGGTAGCCGGACCATATCATCCAGCATTTAGACAATTAGTAGAAGCTAGCATTTGGTATGATGCCATAGCGGAAAGAATAAAGAAAATTAATTCTAAAGTAAGCAAAATACAAATTTTAGCGAATGAACAAGATATTAACAACATTGTTGGTCATAAAAGAGAAAATTTAAGAAAACTACAAGAGATTTACGAAGTAAATGCCAAAGTGGTAAAAGAAAATAAAATAAAGCCAGGAAAATTTGAATTAAAAATAATAGCCTAAAAAATTTTTCTGCAAAAGAAAGCTACTTTTAAAAAGGTGCATAAAATCACCGTATATTGCCAATACTGGTAATATAGGTGATTTTTTATGGACTTTAAGAAAGCCAAATTTTATTTAAAAATAAGAAAAATAATTAGTGAAATTCTCATATTACTATTAGGAAGTGCACTGATGGCAGCAGCCACTAGTTTTTTCCTACTTCCTAACCAATTATCTTCAGGAGGTTTTGCAGGTATAGGAACTATCACATATTATCTATTTGGATTACCAGTAGGAATTGTTATGCTAGCATTAAATATCCCACTTTTTATTGCTGGATTTTTTACAAAAGGAAAACTCTTTTTCCTAAAATCCGTAATAGGCACAATAAGTCTAGCCATTTTTATTGATGTATTTGACAAATGGAATGCTGTTACCGCAGATAGACTACTTTCCTGTATTTACGGAGGAATTTTAATGGGAGTAGGAACAGCACTTGTATTAAAATCCAATGGCTCTACAGGAGGAACCGATTTATTATCCTATATTATTCGAAAATATAATCCTAAATATCGTAGTGGCTCCATTATTATTTTAGTAGATACTATTATTATTGTAGCCAATGTGCTTGTATTCCAAGAAATAGAAATAGGGCTTTATTCTGTTATCACAATCTATTTAATGGGAAAAATGATAGACATTGTATTTGAAGGTGTATACTTTACTAAAATGCTATACATTATATCTGATGCCTACCAAGAGATAGCAGAAGAAATTACTAAAGAAATAGGAAGAGGAGTAACATCTCTTTACGCAAAAGGCATGTACACAGGAGAAGAAAAAAACGTACTACTATGTGTTGCTTCAAGAGGAGAAATTGTAAAAATAAAACAAATTGTCCATACGATAGATGCAAAAGCATTTATGGTAATAACCAATGCAAGAGAGGCATTAGGAAAAGGATTTAAAGAAACAAAATAAAATACAAAATCCCCCGTCCCTTTTGTACCACTTGTTCGAAAAACATACTTTTCTATTTACAAAAAGCAAAAAATGTGGTTTAATGAATAGTGTATAAATAAGGAGTGACAAGGGATATGAGAATATTAAGAGATTTTAAATTACCAGATTTTAAGTTTCCAAAGTTTAAAATGGAAGGCTTAGATAACATTGAAGAGATGAAAGTGGATTTGGAAAAAAAGCAAGAAGAAATGAAAAATAAAAAGCCAGGTAAAAATTATGAACCAACCACATATCAAACCATTAAAGAGGTATTTAAAAAATCAACAGAGGAATACAAAGATTTGCCTTTTATTTTAGAAAAATTTAATCACAAAGATGAACAGTTTACTGTTATGACATACGGAAGATTTAAAGAGGATGTTATCCATCTAGGAACTGGGTTAAATCGTTTGTTAAACTTAAAAGATAAAAGAGTAGTTATTATTGGAGAAAATACCTATTACTGGTATGTGTCCTATATGGCAATGCTTTGTGGTGTAGGAATTGCTGTACCAGTAGATAAAGAGTTACCAGAAAACGAGATTGAAAATGTTATTCACAGATCCCGTGCAGAAGCGGTTATTTATTCTACCAAGAAAAAAGATGCTATTAAAAAAATTAGAGAAAACGTACCAGAAGTAAATTATTTTATTCAAATGAATGATGTTACTCCATTACAAGACAAAGACGTCGGAATCGAATATGTTATAAAACAAGGAGAGCAATTGGTTCGTTCTGGTGATAATAGCTATATGGATATCAAAATAGATCCAGATGAATTTAAGGTACTTATTTTTACTTCTGGAACAACATCACAAGCAAAAGGAGTTATGATTTGTAACAGAAACTTAGCGGAAAATATTAATGCGGTTTCTGCCTATGTAAAACTATATCCAAGTGACCGTTTAATGTCTATTTTACCGTTACACCATACTTATGAATCTACCATAGGATTTTTATTACCAATGGCAACAGGAAGTTCAATTGGAGTATGTGAAGGATTAAAATACATTCAACCAAACATGAAAGAATTACAACCAACGGCACTACTTACTGTTCCATTATTAGTAGAAACACTATACAAGAAAATAGATGCCAACATTAAGAAAAGTAAAAAAGATGGACTAGTTAAATCTATGATTCATGTAACCAATGCCTTAAAAGCAGTAGGAATTGATATTAAAAGAAAAGTGTTTAAAGAAATATACGATAACCTGGGAGGAAAAATCAGAATTATTGTATCTGCTGCAGCTCCTATTGACGCAAAAATAGGTAGATGGGTACAAGATATTGGTATTAACTTTTTACAAGGGTATGGACTAACAGAAACTTCCCCTATTGCAGCATTAACTCCAGAGTTTGAGCCAAAAGTAGGTTCAGCAGGAAAGCCTGTTATTTGTGCAGAGATAAAAATAGACAATCCAAACGAGAATGGCGAAGGTGAAGTACTAATTAAAAGTAAGACCTTAATGCTTGGATATTACGAAAATGAAGAAGCAACTAAAGAAGCTATCCAAGATGGCTGGTTCCATTCAGGAGATATAGGCTATTTAGATGAAGATGGATTTTTATACATAACAGGAAGATGCAAAAATGTTATTGTTACGCAAAATGGTAAAAATATTTATCCAGAAGAAATAGAGCTTTTGTTAGGAAAAATACCAGAAATTAAAGAATGTATGGTATATGGAAAAGAAGGCGAAGGAGACGAACTTATTATTTCTGCAAAAGTAATTCCAGATTATGAAGAGTTAGAAAAAAATTACGGAAAAGATTTAACCGATGAAAAAATTCATGATATTATTTGGAACAAAATTAAAGAAGTAAATAAAGGTTTAACATCCTATAAAGCGATTAAAAACCTAGAAATTAAAAAAGATGAATTCGAAAAAACAACTACAATGAAAATAAAAAGATATGCGGAATTAAACAAAGACAAAAAATAAAGCAAAGAAGAAATCTATCCTACCAAGATAGGTTTCTTTTTTACTTAATATTCTACCCAAATACAATCGGTTTCTTCCTTTCTAAGAGCAATGGTGCTACCACGAACAGAAAATGCAGTGGGTTCTCCAAAAGGAGCAATAAAAATAGGAGTAAGACTAGTGCCTCTTATCATTCCTAAGTCTAAAAGGCGCCTTTTCACTGTTCCGAGAACACCTAATACAAACAATACTTCCACAAGTATTAATAGGAAGCTTACTTAACGGTATTTGCCTTTTTGTTTTTTTCATGTACATCCTCTCCTAACACATTCTATGTAGAAAAATGAAAAATGTTACGAAGAAACTTGTAAAAAAAAGAAACTTAGTATAAAATAGAGAAGGAAAAAATAGCCACGCAAAAAGAAAGGATGATAAACATGGAAAAAAAACGTGGATTTGAAATAGCAAAAGGATTTGAGGACAAAGGAATTGTACTTCCAGAAAGAAAAACAAAATATTCTGCAGGGTATGACATTGCAGCAGCAGAAGATACCATGATTCCGGTATTTAAGCCAGGTCAAAAACCAGTACTAGTAAAAACAGGTTTAAAAGCATATTGTCAGCCAGATGAATTTTTTATGCTATTTAACAGAAGTTCTAATCCTGTAAAAAAAGGATTGGTAATGGCAAATAGTGTAGGAATTATTGATGCAGATTATTATGAAAATGAAGATAATGATGGTCATTTTATGTTTTCTTTTTATAACTTTTCAGACCATGAAATAGAAATAAAAAAAGGAGATATTATAGGACAAGCTATTTTTAGCAAATATCTTATGACAGATGACGACCATGCAGAAGGTGTAAGAAAAGGTGGATTTGGTTCTACTAACAAATAAGCCATAAGGTAAAATTTTCTAATAATTTTACAAACCTTACAGGAACAAGGAATACAGAGAATTTCCTTGTCCTTTTTAATGGAAAATCTTTTGACTTTTGCCAAATTTTGCTGTATAATAAATATGTGAGTGAATGAAACGAGAAGCAAATTAATTACTTTTTTAGTTCGATTCAACATAATTTATTTCTTGGAAGGAGTGACTTACATGTTTCATGTAGGAGATAAAATTGTTTATCCAATGCACGGTGCAGGTACAATAGATGCCATAGAGGAAAAAGATATATTAGGAGAGAAACAATCTTATTACATATTAACAATGCCGGGGGAAGTAAAAGTAATGGTTCCTACTAATAAAGCAGAAGAAATAGGAGTAAGAGGAATTATTGATAAAGCAGAAGCAGAGAAAGTAATTAATGTATTAGAAGAAAACGAGACAGAAATGTCTATGAACTGGAACAAAAGATATCGTGATAACATGGAAAAAATGAAAAGCGGAGATATTTACGAAATTGCAGATGTAGTTCGTAATCTTGCTTTTAAACAAAAAGCAAAGGGTGGATTATCTACCGGAGAAAAGAAAATGTTATCCAATGCTAAACAAATTTTAGTCAGCGAATTGGTACTTGCAGAACATGCTTCCAAAGAAGAAATAGAAGAATTAATCGACACCAAAATTAATATGTCTTTTGCAGAATATAAATTACCAGAACATCCAATGGAAAATATAGGAGAAAACATTGTAAACAAATTTATTCCATTTGATGGAACAGGAACAGAAGATAATAATAAATAGCAAATAATATGAGAGAAGAGTATAGCAAAGAGAAATGCTATATTCTCTTTTTTGCCAAAAAGAAAGAGGCAAGAAAAGAATTTCTTGTCAATAAAGGGAAGGATTTAAGCCCAAACTGTCGAATAATATAGAATAGAGGAAAATCATTGTAAGCAAGCAAACTTCTAAACTAAATAACTAGAGAGGAGGTTTTTTATTATGTTACGCTATAGTGATGAAATTATAGAAGAAGTAAGAAGCAGTAATGATATTGTAGATGTTATTTCACAGTATGTTACCTTAAAAAGAAGCGGAAGAAATTATTTTGGACTATGTCCATTTCATAAAGAAAAATCTCCTTCTTTTTCTGTTTCCCCAGATAAGCAAATTTATCATTGCTTTGGATGTGGAGTAGGTGGAAATGTTTTTCATTTTCTAAGTAAAATAGAAAATATTACCTTTCGTGAAAGTATAGAAGAATTGGCAGAAAGAGCTGGTATTACACTTCCAGTGCTAGATAGTAGAGAAGATACCAAACAAATGGAATTAAAAACCAAAGTGTACGAAATTAATGCACTTGCTGCACAGTTTTACCATGAAAATTTATATAAACCATCTTCTAAAATAGCACAAGAATATATAAAAAAAAGAAAACTAGATAACAAAACATTACAATCCTTTTTAATAGGATATTCTGGAAATTTTGATGAGCTATACCAAATGTTAAAACAAAAAGGATATACCGAAGAGCAAATGATGGCATCTAGTATGATAGTAAAATCGGATCGTGGAAGATATTTAGACCGTTTCCGTAAAAGAGTAATGTTTCCTATTCAAGATGTACGAGGAAAAATTATTGCCTTTGGTGGAAGGGTACTAGATGATAGCAAACCCAAATACATGAATTCCCCTGAAACCATTGTATATAGTAAAGGAAGACATTTATTTGGTATGAACCTTGCCAAAAATAGTGGTTCTAAAAAGATTATTATTGTAGAAGGATATATGGATGCTATTTCCTTACATCAAAGAGGAATTAATAATGCAGTAGCCTCACTAGGAACCGCACTAACCGAAGCACAAGGAAGGCTACTTCGTAAATATAGTGAGCAAGTTATTATTGGTTATGATGCCGATGGTGCTGGACAAGCAGCCACTTTAAGAGGACTAGAAATATTGCAAAACTTAGGATGTGATATTCGCATTTTGCAAATAGAAGGAGCAAAAGATCCAGATGAATTTGTAGTAAAATATGGACCAGAGAGGTTTAATCTTTATGTAGAAAAAGCTATTTCATTAATTGAATATAAAGTAAAAATGCTAAAAAAAGAATTAAATATTGACAATGCGAATGATAAAATAAAATTCTTAAATGAAATTGCCAAACTATTATCCAAAATTACGAATGAACTAGAAAAAGAAGTATATGTAGAAAAAATTGCAAAAGAATATGGTATTAGCCAAGAAGCCATATATGCACAAATTAATAAACTAATGTATGCAAACCAAAAAGGCATAAAAGTGTTGGAAAAAAATACCGTGGTTCCGGTAAGAAAAAAAGTAGAACAAGCAGAACAACTATCTGCTGGTACTATAAAAAGAGAAAAAATGCTTATTTTTCTCTTAATTGCACCAGACTATGATGGATACCACAAAATAAACGAAAGCATTACGATAGAAGATATACAATCCGAACAAAATAAAAAAATTATAAAAATATTGTATGAACACTTTAGAAACGGAGATAGTAATACTAGTAATTGTTTAGATTGGTTTGAAGACGAAGAAGATATAAACTATCTTACTAGTATTATGGCAGAAGATTTTGAAATTACAGATATGGATAAGTGCCTTGAGGATGTAATACATTTTTATGAAAAAGAGAAAATACAGAAACAAAAAAACGAATTGATAAAAAAAATGGAAAGTGGGACACTTACGAAAGAAGAAGAGAGTAAATTAGTACAAGAGTTAAATAGAATTATTTTAACCTTAGCAAAGATGAAATAGGGGGTATAGAAGGATGGAAGAAAATAAAAATAAAAAAGAAATAAAAGAGCCAATAAAAGAAGAAAAAAAGACTACTACCGAAGAAGCAAAAAAGACAGAAATGTCTGAAAAAGACAAAGTAAGAGATATTGTACAAAAAGCAAAACAAAAAGGAAAAATTACCTATGGAGAATTAGCAAGTGAGCTAGACGAAGTAAATCCAGAACAAATGGATAAGGTATTTGATGCTTTTGAAGAATTAGGGGTAGATATTTTAAAAGATGATGATGCCGATATGGAACCAGACATAGAGGACCTAGAAGAGGTAGAAGACATCAAACTAGACGATTTAGATTTTAATAATATGGAAGGGGTTAGTGTAGATGATCCAGTTCGTATGTATTTAAGAGAGATTGGTAAAATTCCACTTCTTTCTTATGAAGAAGAACTAGAACTTGCTAAAAGAATTTTAAAAGGAGACGAAGAAGCAAAACAAAAATTAGCAGAATCTAATTTACGTTTAGTGGTAAGTATTGCTAAAAAATATGTAGGAAGAGGAATGTTATTCTTAGACCTTATTCAAGAAGGAAATATGGGTCTTATCAAAGCAGTAGAAAAATTTGATTATACCAAAGGATATAAATTTAGTACGTATGCAACATGGTGGATTAGACAAGCTATTACCAGAGCCATTGCTGACCAAGCAAGAACCATACGTATACCGGTACACATGGTAGAAACAATTAATAAATTAATTCGTACTTCTCGTCATTTGTTACAACAAAATGGTCGTGAGCCAACACCAGAAGAAATTGCAAAAGAAATGGAAATACCAGTAGAAAAAGTAATGGAAATCCAAAAAATTGCCCAAGACCCTGTATCTTTGGAAACACCAATTGGAGAAGAAGATGATAGTCATCTAGGAGATTTTATTCAAGATGAAGATAGTCCAGCACCACAAGATTCTGCAGCTTACACCTTGCTTAAGGAACAGCTAGAAGATGTGATGGAAACATTAACACCAAGAGAAGCAAAAGTATTACGCCTACGTTTTGGACTAGAGGATGGAAAAGCAAGAACCCTAGAAGAAGTAGGAAAAGAATTTATGGTTACCAGAGAAAGAATAAGACAAATAGAAGCAAAAGCATTAAGAAAATTAAGACACCCAAGCAGAAGTAAAAAGTTAAGAGATTATATGAATTAAGGAGAAAAAGAAAAACGCGAAAAACACTTGAAATAGGCGTAAAATTATGGTAAAATAAATACGGAACTTGGAAAAATAGGCATTCTAAGCCTATTTTTTCCTTGCTCATGCGTTTATACATGGGCTAATAAGCCAAAAGGAGGTGAAAATAATGAATAAATACGAGAGTGTTGTCATTATTAATCCAAGTTTAGAAGAAGAAGGACTAAAAGCAGTCATTAAAAAATTCGAAGACTTGATTAATCAAAATGGTAAAGTAGAAAAAGTAGAAGAACTTGGCAAAAAGAAATTAGCATACGAAATTAAAAAGAACAAAGAAGCTTACTATGTAGTATACAAATTTGAAGCTGAACCAAGCCATATTGCAGAATTAGAAAGACAATATAGAATTACAGATGAAGTAATTAAATTTATCGTTGTAAAAGAAGAAGAATAGTACATAGTAAAAACGGGGGTCCATTTGTTAGCCTAATTTTTTAGGTGGAAAGGAAGAAAATATGAATAAAGTAATATTAATGGGAAGATTGACAAGAGACCCAGAAGTAAGATACACACAAACCAATAACACATTAGTTGCATCATTCTCTTTAGCTGTTAACAGAAGATTTGTAGCACAAGGACAAGAACGCCAAGCAGATTTTTTTAATATTGTTGCTTGGAGTAAACTTGGAGAATTTTGCAGTAAATATTTTAGAAAAGGTCAACAAGTAGGAATTATCGGAAGACTTCAAACAAGAACTTGGGATGATGACCAAGGTACAAAACATTATGTAACAGAAGTAGTAGCAGAAGAAGCTTATTTTGCAGATAGCAAAAGAGATGCAGATTCTACTTTTGATAATAACTTTGGAACCATTCCTGCTACAAGCACAGGTTCTGATTTTGAAGTAACTCCTAGTGATGACTTACCATTTTAAACAAAAAGGGGGGAAAAGAAAATGGCAGATAAAAAACAAAATAGAAGAAATAACAGAAACAATGATGAAGATTACAATCCAAAATTTAGAAAAATAAGAAAAAAAGTATGCCCTATGTGTGCCAATAAAGATTTTGTATTAGATTATAAAAATGCAGATCAATTAAGAAAATTTATTAATGATAAAGGTAAAATATTACCAAGAAGAGCTACTGGAGCATGTGCAAAACATCAAAGAGATATTACAACAGCAGTAAAAAGAGCAAGACATATTGCAGTACTTCCATACTCTGAAAATTAATAATAAAAAAATCAGTCCAAGAGCCGGACTGATTTTTTTTGTAACCATACGAATGTTTAAACATAAAATAACGGTAAATACTATAAATAAAAGGAAGGAAGTAAGATACATGAAACTTGGAATTGCGTTATCTGGTGGAGGCATTAGAGGTATTGCACATGCAGGAGTGTTAAAAGCATTAGAAGACAATGGAATATGGGTAGATATAATTGGTGGAACAAGTGCAGGAAGCTTAATTGCGGGACTATATGCTATGGGATATTCGCCATATTATATTTATATTTTATTTAAAAAATATGCCAAAGAAATAGCGCAAATAAATACCAATATGCTATTATCCGGGATTGGAAGTTTTGTTTCTACGAAAAAACTTTCTTTGCAAGGACTAAAATCTGGAGAAAGTTTAGAAAAGTTATGTAATATGTTAGCTTCCAAAAAAGGAATAAGAAAAATGACTCAAATTAAAATGCCATTAGTAATTCCAACAGTAGATATTATGGATTCCAAAGAATACGTATTTACCAATTACATACCAAAAGAAGGAACAAAAGAGCAATATATTACCGATATTGATATAGGAAAAGCTATTGTTTCTAGTAGTAGTTTTCCAGCAGTATTTTGTCCATGTGAGTATAAGGAACATCGTTTTATGGATGGAGGAGCATTGGATAATGTGCCAGTAGAGGAAGTAAAAAAACAAGGTGCAGACAAGGTAATAGCTGTAAAATTTCAGGGGGACATTATTTCAGAAGATAGTAATATCATGGATATTATGATGAAAACAATCGATATTATGGGAAGTAAAATTGCAGAAAAAAGTATTGAAAAAAGTGATATAGTATTAGACATTTATACAGATAAAACAGGGCTATTAGATACCGATAAATTAGAAATGTGCTATCGATACGGATACCAGTGTGCTGTACAAAACCTAGCTAAAATAAAGGAAATTTTAAACTAAAGGCAGAAACCTAAGTACTTGCGAATTTTGCCAAAACATGGTATCATAATAACGTAAAATAGAAATAAAGGATAAGTGGTAAACATGGGTAAAAAATGGATAAAAATAATCAGTGTAATATTACTACTTTGTATTGCGGTTTTTGTCTTAAGTGGATGTGGAAAAAAAGAAGAAGAAAATACAAATTTTAAAATAGTAACTTCTTTCTATCCTATGTATATTATGCTATTAAATATAACAACAGGAGCGCAAAATATTGAGTTAAGCAATATGACAGATGTAAATATAGGTTGTCTTCACGATTATACATTGCATACAGAGGACTTAAAGAAAATAGATGAAGCAGATGTTTTTATTATGAATGGGCTAGGATTAGAAGACTTTATTCAAAAAGTGCTAGAAACAAACCAAGAATTACAAGTAATAGATTCTAGCGAAGAAATAACAGACCTTATTACAGAAGGGGATAGCACCAATCCACATATTTGGACAAGTTCACAAAACTATATAACACAAGTAAGAACAATTGCAAATAAATTAGGTAGCATAAACCCAGAAAATAAAGAGCTATATGCTAACAATGCAGAAGATTATATTGCTTCTATTAACAGTATCAAAAAAGAATATGCTACAAAATTAGAAACATTAAGAGGGAAAAAAGCAGTATGTTTAAATGAGTCTTTTTCCTATTTAGGAAAAGAACTAGGAATGGATTTTATTACGGTAGAAACCAATCATGAAGAAAGTACTTTATCTGCAGAAATGTTAAGTAGTATTATAGAACAAATGAAAGCAGAAAATATTACTTATATTATTCTAGATAAAGACGATGACATGAAAAATGCACAAACACTTCAAAGAGAGACTGGAGCTACTATTTATGCATTAGATTCTGGACTTACAGGAAGTCTAAATAAAAACAGTTATCTAAATAGTCTACAAGGAAATTATAGAATATTGTTAGGAGAGGAATAAAGAAAAGGAAAAGAGGAAAAAAAGTGGAAAAAGCATGTGGATTACACTGTACAAAAATAAATAATATATCGGTAAAAATAGGAAAACAAGAAATTTTAAAAAATGTGAACATACATATTCATTGTGGAGAATTAACAGTTATTATTGGTAGAAATGGTGCAGGTAAAACAACACTACTAAAGGCTATTTTAGGAGAAATAAAACACGAAGGAAATATTACTTTTGTAGATATGTCAGATAATACTACAAAACATATTCGAATTGGATATGTTCCACAAAGTATTAATATAGAAAGGCATATGCCAACTACGGTTTATGATATGTGTGCTTCATTTATGACGTATAAACCAATATGGTTAAAAAAAGACCCTAAAATATATGCTAAAATAAAAGAACAGCTCAAAGTATTTGGGGCAGAACAGTTAATTGATAAATGTGTAGGCAATTTATCAGGAGGAGAATTACAACGTGTGTTATTAACAATTGCAACCAATCCATTACCAAATTTATTAATTTTAGATGAGCCGGTTTCTGGAATTGATAAAAATGGAATTAAAGTTTTTTATGAATTGGTTAATAAATTGAAAAATGAGAGAGATGTATCTATTATTTTAGTATCACATGATTTAGAATTAGTAAAAAAATATGCAGATAGGGTTATTTTATTAGATAAAGAGATTTTAAAAGAAGGAACAGCAGAGGTAGTATATAACAGTAAGGAGTTCAAATCTGTATTTGGACCAATGGAAAGAAAATAAAGGAGATAATAAAAATGGAAACAATGTATCAACTATTAGATGCTATTTTACCCTTTGAATTTTTAAGCTATAGTTTTATGAAAAATGCATTCTTGGCAATACTACTCATATCACCAATTTTTGCTATTTTAGGGACGATGATTGTGAATAACAAAATGGCATTTTTTTCTGATGCATTAGGACATAGCGCCTTAACTGGTATTGCTATTGGAACAATTTTTGGAATAGCCAACAATAACATTTCCATGATTTTATTTGCTATTGTTTTTGCAGTAGCATTAAATATGGTAAAACAAAAAACAACCTATGGAGCAGATACGATTATTAGTGTATTTTCTTCTATTGCTATTGCCGTAGGTCTTGCTATTTTAGCGAACACAGGAAGTTTTAATAAATATTCTAGTTATTTAGTAGGAGATGTACTAAGCATTACTTGGGAGGAAATTATTGTATTGGCCATTGCTGCTGTCATCATTTTTGTATTTTGGTATTATTCATTTAATAAATTAAATTGTGTGAGTTTAAATCCAGCATTAGCAAAAAGCAAAGGAATTAATGTAAAAGTGTTAGATAATCTTTTTGTGATTATTATTGCTATTGTAGTAATGCTATCTATCCGTTGGATTGGAATTTTACTAATTAATTCTTTGCTTATTTTGCCTGCGGCTTCTAGTAGAAACATTACTAGAAATATGAGAAGTTATCATTTGTTTGCAGTATTATTTTCTCTTGCCTCTGGAATAGTAGGGTTAATTCTTTCTTATTACTATAACATTCCAACAGGTCCAATGATTGTTATTCTTTCTGGTGCAATTTATTTTGTTACTTTTTTACTAAAAGATAGGGTAAAAGAGTAATAAGATAGCAAAAAACCTTTTTCTTTATCTATCAAAAGAAAAAGGTTTTTTCTATTTTATACTATTCCTAATATTTTTTTAGCACGTACAACATCTTCGGTAGTGGCATCTGGTACACCTTCTAGTTCGTAAGTGTAACCAAGGTTTTTCCACTTAAATTCTCCCATACTGTGATAAGGAAGAATTTCTATTTTTTCTACGGTTTCTAAAGTAGATACAAAATCCTTTAAACGAAGTAAATCTTCTTCACTATCCGTATAGCCAGGAATAAGTACTTGCCTAATCCACATTTTTTTCTGATGGTCACTTAAATACTTAGCAAAGGCAAGTTCTTTTTCGTTAGAAAAGCCGACTAATTCTTTAGATTTTTTGCTATCAATATGTTTAATATCTAATAAAAATAAATCGGTTAAAGATATAAGCTCTTGGATACTATCGGTAATATCTACCATTCCAGAAGTGTCGATGGCAGTAGGAATTCCTTCTTGTTTTAACTTTTTAAATAAGGTAATTAAAAAAGGAAATTGCAAAAGAGGTTCTCCTCCTGTAGCAGTTACACCTCCACCAGATGGTAAAATATAATTTTTGTAACGTAAAATCTTAGATAATACTTCCTCTACGGTATAAATAGTGCCACTATTACAATCCCAAGTATCTCTATTATGGCAATATTTGCAACGTAAATGGCATCCTTGCATAAAAAGCACAAAACGAATTCCTGGTCCATCTACGGTACCAAAAGATTCAAAAGAATGAATTCTTGCCATAGTATTACGGTCTATGTTTGGTAAATTTGATTGTGTTTGTTCCATTTGAAATCTCCTTTTTTAAAAATTTGCTTTTTCATTTAGAATATAAGCTAGGAAAAAGTAGGGGCAAGAAATTGCTATCCTACTTTTTTCCTTAAGATATTACTGATATCCAAACTTAAATTCTTTCATGAATGGTTCTATGAATAACATCTAATTGTTGTTCTCTTGTTAATTTTACAAAGTTTACAGCATATCCTGAAACACGAATAGTAAGTTGAGGATATTTTTCAGGATGTTCCATAGCATCTTCTAATAAGCTACGGTCAAATACGTTTACATTAATATGATGTCCTGTTTGTTCAAAATATCCATTTAACATATTTACTAAATTGTTTACTTTAGTCTCATCATCTTTTCCAAGTGTACCTGGTGTAATAGAGAAGGTATAAGAAATACCGTCTTCAGAATATTCATAAGGAAGTTTCGCAATGGTGTTCATAACAGCTAATGCACCACTTGTATCTCTTCCATGAAGTGGGTTAGCACCAGGACCAAATGGTTCTCCTGCACGTCTTCCATCTGGTGTGTTACCAGTATTTTTACCATATACTACGTTAGAAGTAATTGTAAGAATAGATAATGTTTGTTTTGAACCTCTGTAAGTATGGTGTTTTTGTAGTTTACGCATAAAGGATTTTACAATTTCTACTGCAATGTCATCTACACGGTCATCATCATTTCCGTATTTTGGGAAATCTCCTTCTACTTTGTAATCTACAGCAAGACCTGCTTCATTACGAATTACTTTTACTTTTGCATATTTAATAGCAGATAAAGAGTCCGCTACAACAGAAAGTCCAGCAATTCCACAAGCCATTGTTCTTAAGATTTCTCTATCATGTAAAGCCATTTCTAATGCTTCATAAGAATATTTATCATGCATATAGTGAATAGCATTTAATGCTTTAATATAAATTTTTGCAACATATTCCATCATGTTATCAAATTTTTCCATTACTTCATCATAATTTAAGTATTCAGAAGTGATTGGAGCAAATTTTGGTGTAATTTGTTTTCCAGAAAGCTCATCTGCACCACCATTAATAGCATATAATAATGCTTTTGCAAGGTTTGCTCTTGCACCAAAGAATTGCATTTGTTTACCAATTTTCATAGCAGATACACAGCATGCAATACCATAGTCATCTCCTAATGTAATACGCATTAAATCATCATTTTCGTATTGGATAGAAGAAGTTTTAATAGAAATGTTTGCACAATATTTTTTAAAGTTTTCTGGTAAGTTTTTAGACCAAAGAACTGTTAAGTTTGGTTCTGGAGCTGGTCCTAAGTTAATAAGAGTATGAAGAACACGATAAGAGTTTTTCGTAACTAAAGTTCTTCCATCAATTCCCATACCACCAATACTTTCTGTTACCCAAACAGGGTCTCCACTAAATAAAGCATTGTATTCTGGTGCTCTTAAGAAACGTACCATTCTTAATTTCATAACAAATTGATCCATTAATTCTTGTGCTTGTTCTTCTGTAAGACTTCCGTTTTTTAAATCTCTTTCAATATAAATATCTAAGAAAGTAGAAGTTCTACCTAAGCTCATAGCAGCACCGTTTTGGTCTTTAATTGCTCCTAAATATCCAAAATATAGCCATTGAATAGCTTCTTTTGCATTGCTTGCAGGAACAGAAATATCAAATCCATATTTTGCAGCCATTTTCTTTAGGTCTTCTAATGCTTTTATTTGATCCATTGTTTCTTCACGATTACGAATAACTTCTTCGGTAAATTCGTCTACATCGTAAACTTCTAATTCTTGTTTTTTCTCTGCAATAAGAGCATCTACACCATATAGAGCAACTCTTCTGTAATCACCAATAATTCTTCCACGTCCATAACCATCTGGAAGACCAGTAATTAAGTGTGAGCTTCTTGCTGCTCTAATATCTGGTGTATATACTTCAAATACACCATCATTATGTGTTTTTCTTAAATTGTGATAAATGTATTCTACATTTTCATCTACCTTGTATCCATAGCTTTCTGCAGATTTTTCTACAATACGGATACCACCATTTGGCATAATAGCTCTTTTTAAAGGAGCATCTGTTTGGAATCCAACAATCTCTTCTAAATCTTTATCTAAATATCCTGCTTCATACGCATTTACAGCAGAAGGAGTTTTACAATCTGCATCTAAAACACCTTTTTTTCTTTCTTCATCAAATAGTGCAAGAACTTTGTCCCATAATTTTTTTGTTTTATCCGTAGGTCCTGCTAAAAAAGTATCATCACCAGTATATGGTGTGTAATTGCTTTGAATAAAGCCTCTTACATCAATCTCTTTTGTCCATTCCCCAGCTGGATTAAAACCATCCCATTGTTTAAAATTCATAGTTTTCCTCCTTAAAAAAATATCTTTTTGTATATCAAACTTCTTTTTCTTACTCAAAAAGAAGGATAACAATCGTCCGTGCTTATTATAAACCACAGCACTTAATATAATACCATAAATCCAAAAAAATATCAATAATTTTTAAACAAAAGGGACGGGGAATTTTGGCAGAAGATAAAAAAACATAAACTCTGCCAAAATTCCCCGTCCCTTTTGTTGCATTTTTTAACTATTTGCGATTACTTTTGCAATGTCGTAAATTAATTTTTGTTTTTCTGGTGGACAGGTATTTAATAGGTCTGCAAATTCTTGGGATAGATAGTTAGATGCCATGCTAGATGTGCCGTTTAGAATTTCACCTTCGGTTACACCAAGCAAATTGCAAACTTGTTCTAATCTTCGTAAATTAAAATGAGAACTTCCACGTTCTACTCTACTTAAAAAGGCAACAGAAACATTTAATTCTTCTGCCAAATCTTCTTGGGTAAGCTTTTTAGAAAGTCTAGCTTTTTTTAATCTTTCTCCCACTAAATTATAATCTATTGCCATAAGTACACCTCATTTCCTTCTGTTTAAATATAGCATTATTGGGTATATTTAAACAGAAATATGACAGTTAAATTTTACTGATAGTATAAATTAAAAAAAGAAAATTATACGAAAAAGAAAAAGGAAAAGAGTATAGTAAAATTTGTAAAATTGAGATATAATAGTGAAAAAAGAAAGAGGTGTTTTTTTGGAAGAAGTAAGCTTTGGTGTGAAAAAATATTTGCAATTATTAAGCAAACAATATCGCAATATAGAAGAAGTGGCAGAGGAAATTATTAATTTACAGGCAATTTTAAATTTGCCAAAAGGAACAGAACTATTTTTAAGTGATATACACGGAGAATATGGTTCTTTTTCGCATATTTTAAATAATGGTTCTGGTATTATAAAAAGTAAAATTGAAGCTATCTATAAAGATAAGCTTACAGAAAAGGAAAGAAAGACATTGGCTACTTTAATTTATTATCCAGAAGAAAAATTAGAGCTCATAAAAAAAGAAGAGGAAAATATGGAAGAATGGTATAATATTATGCTATACCGTTTAATTGAAGTAGCAAGAGAAGTAAGTTCAAAATATACACGTTCTAAAGTAAGAAAAGCACTACCTGCTGGTTTTGACTATATTATAGAAGAATTGTTACATCATAGTACATCCGATGGGGATAAAGAAGAGTATTACCATCAAATTATACAATCCATTATTGATTTAAAACGTGCCGATGAGTTTATTATTGCTATTTCTAACCTAATAAAAAGAATGGCAATCGACCATTTACACATTATTGGAGATATTTACGATAGAGGTTCTAATGCTAAAGCAGTAATGGATACCTTAATGCAATTCCACAGTTTAGATATTGAATGGGGAAACCACGATATTTTGTGGATGGGAGCAGCTTGTGGAAATGAAGCTTGTATTGCTAATGTGGTGCGTATTTGTAGTAGATACGATAACATAGATACCTTAGAAGAAGGATATGGAATTAATATAAGACCGCTTTCTGTTTTTGCAATGGAAACCTACCAAGATGACCCATGTACAGAGTTTTTGCCAAAAGTATATGATTACAATAAATATTCGGATACAGATAAAAGAGCTATTGCCAAAATTCATAAGGCAATTGCTATCATTCAATTTAAAGTAGAAGCAAACCTAATACAAAAACATCCGGAATACGAAATGCAAGATAGATTGTTATTTGATAAAATGGATTTAGACAAAGGTACAATTACCATAGGAGAAAATACGTACCATTTACTAGATACCAATTTTCCGACCATAGATAAACAAAATCCATATGCACTAACAGAAGAAGAAAAAGAAGTAATGGAACGTTTAAAAGAATCTTTTAAACGTAGTGAAGGATTAAATACTCATATTCAATTTTTGTACCAAAAAGGTTCTATGTACCAGCGCTTTAATTCCAATTTACTATTTCATGGTTGTGTACCAATGGAAGAAGACGGCTCTTTTATGAAAGTAAATGTAATGGGAAAAACACTAAAAGGAAAGCATTATTTTGATTATTTAGAATCTTTAGTAAGAAGGGCATATTTTGATAAAGAAAATTCCGAAGAAACGCAAAACATCAAAGACATTATGTTCTATTTATGGTGTGGGGCAAAGTCTCCGGTATTTGGAAAAGAAAAAGCGGCTACATTTGAAAGATATTTTATTCAAGAAAAAGAAACGCATAAAGAAAAGAAAAATGCGTATTATACTCTTATTGAAAAAGAAGAAATTTGTAACAAAATATTAGAAGAATTTGGAGTAGGTGGTCCAGAGTCTCATATTATTAATGGGCATGTACCGGTAAAAGAAAAAGATGGAGAAAGTCCTATTAGAGCAAATGGAAAATTACTTGTTATTGATGGTGGATTTGCCAAAAGCTATCGTAAGCAAACAGGAAGAGCAGGTTATACCTTAACCTATAATTCACACGGCTTAATTTTATCTGCCAATGAACCATTTGACAGTAAAGATATAGCTATTAAAGAAGGAATTGATATTCAGTACGATATTATGGTAAATGAAAAAGAAACCAAACGAAAATGTGTTGCTGATACGGATATAGGAAAAAGATTACAAGCAGAAATAGAGGATTTAAAAATGCTATTAACAGCATATCGTGAAGGAATGATTCAAGAAAGTGGTAAATAGATTTGCTATTTAAGAAAAGGAGAAAGATATGTTAACAATTTATCAAAATGGAACAATTCTTACCATGGCGAAAGCAAAAGAAGAAGAGGAAACTGCAGAGGCAGTCTTAGTAAAAGATGGTTATATTCAAAAAGTGGGAAGCCTGCAAGAAGTAGAAAAAGTAGCAGAAAGTTTGCGGAGAAATGGTGCAAAGAAAAGACTTGGCAGGAAAAACACTGCTACCTTCCTTTATGGATAGTCATAGTCATCTTACTGCACTAGCACAAACAATAGGATTAGTAAATCTAAGAGAAACAACGAGTATTTCTGAAATAGTAACAAAATTAGAACAATATCGTAAGACGCGAAATATCCCAAAAGGAGAATGGATTGTTGGTTTTGGATATGACCATAATTTTTTGGCAGAAAAAAGACATCCGAATAAGATAGACTTAAAAGACTTTACAGAAAATCCTATCTTGCTTGCTCATGTATCTGGTCATATGGGAGTTACCAATGCTTTAGGATTAGAGCAAATGAAAATAGAAAAGAATACGCCAAATCCAGAAGGCGGAAAAATAGGAAAACTTTCTAATGGAGAAGTAAGCGGGTATTTAGAAGAAACAGCTTTTTACCAGTATGGAGCAAGTATATTACAGTGGGGAGAGGAAAAAATCATTTCCTGTATAGAGGAAGCTCAGCAAGAATACGCAAAAAATGGTATAACCACCATACAAGATGGACTTATAAAGCCAGCAGAGTGGAAAATGTTACAAATAGCTAGCAATAGAAGTGCCTTGTACTTGGATGTAGTAGGATATGTAGACTACTATCATCCAGAAATAGTAAGAAAACATCCAGAGTATGTAAAAAAATATAAGAACCATTTAAAAATAGGAGGTTATAAACTACTATTAGATGGATCACCACAAGGAAAGACAGCATGGATGAGTGCACCATATGAAGGAGAAAAAGAATATAAAGGGTATCCAGTGCATACCGACCAAGAGGTACAAGAAGCGGTTCATCAAAGTGTTTTAGAAAATAACCAGTTACTAACACATTGTAATGGAGATAATGCAGCAGAACAACTTATTCGAGCTTATGAAAAAGAAGAGAAAGAAAAAGTAAAAAAGACAAGACCAGTTATGATACACGCACAAACCGTGCGAAAAGACCAATTAGTACGAATGAAAGCTATTAACATGCTCCCATCCTTTTTTATAGCACATACGTATTATTGGGGAGACATTCATCAAAAAAATCTAGGGAAACGAGCAGAAACAATTAGTCCTGCCAAGACAGCAGAAGAATTACAATTACCCTATACATTTCATCAAGATACTCCAGTAATAGACCCTAACATGTTAGAAACGATTTGGTGTAGTGTAAATAGAAAAACAAAAGAGGGAAATGTGTTAGGGAAAGGAGAATGTATTGGAGTATATGAAGCTTTAAAAGCAGTTACCCAAAATGTAGCTTATCAATATTTTGAAGAAGATACCAAAGGAACAATAGAAGAAGGGAAACTAGCAGATTTTGTAGTATTAGATAAAAATCCATGCAAGGTAGAAAAAGATACGATAAAAGAGATAAAGGTTGTAGAAACCATAAAAGAAGGAAAAACAATATATAGAGATTAGAAGAGGGAAGAAAATGAATACAGTGCAAAAAGTAGAGTTAAAACATGTAGATTCTTTTACACTACAAGATATTTTTGAATGTGGACAATGCTTTAGATGGAACAAACAAGAAGATGGTTCTTATATTGGTGTAGTAAAAAACAATGTTATTCAAGTAAAACAAACAGGAGAGACTATACTAGTAAAAGGAATAGGGGAGGATTCTTTAGAAGAATTGTGCTTATCCTATTTTGACATGCAAACAGATTATGGAAGTATTAAGCAAAAACTTTCACGGAATAGATTCCTATTTAAAAACCTCTATTTCCTATGGACAAGGAATTCGCATTTTACATCAAGACTTGTGGGAAGTAATTATCTCCTTTATTATCTCGGCGAATAATAATATACCAAGAATAAAAGGAATTATAGAAAAAATGGCAAAAAACTATGGAAAGCCAATACAATGGAATCATACCTGTTACTATACTTTTCCAACCCCAGAAGAATTACAAAAAGCAAGTGTAGAAGACTTAAGAAAACTGGGATTAGGCTTTAGAGATAAAAGAGTTCATGATGTGGTACAAATGGTAGTAGATGGTACTTTTTCCTTAGAAGACTTGCAACAAGAAAAAGATACCAAAAAAGTAAGAGAAAAACTTTTAACACTTCCTGGTGTAGGACCTAAAGTGGCTGATTGTATTTTACTATTTGCACTAAAAAGATATGAAGTATTTCCTATTGATGTATGGGTAAGAAGAGTAATGAATGAGCTTTATGTAAAAAATCCAAAAGAAGAAAAAGTAAGTAAGGCAGAAATAGAAAAGATAGCAACAGAAAAATATGGAAGTCTAGCAGGCTTAGCACAGCAGTATTTGTTTTATTGGAAACGAGAAGAAAAAAACAGAAAAACCCGGATAGTCGGAAAAATAATCTAAAAAGTTTAGAAAGGAATATTCTGTTCACAAAAAATAGTAAATAAAAAGTATCGGAATGAAACACCAAAAAACATCGGAATAAAATATTAAAAAATCATGGAATGAATTTGACAAAAAATACGGAATAAGATAGAATAATAAGTAAGAATAGGATAGAGAGGAGGTAAATAATGAAAATAGAAAACTATAGACGAAGGATTGCTGATGATAAGATAGAACATTATTTAAAATTGTTTGGAGCAATTTGCATAGAAGGTCCTAAATATTGTGGAAAAACTTGGGCAGGGAGATATCATTCTAATAGTGAAGTACTGTTGCATAATAAAACAGGAGAATCTTCCAATAATGTTGAACTTGCTAAAATATCTCCATCCATCATTTTAGAAGGTGCAAAACCAAGGCTGATTGATGAATGGCAAGAAGCCACCAATCTATGGGACGAAATTAGAGCAGATGTAGATAGAACAGGATTAAAAGGACAATATATTTTAACTGGTTCTTCTACACCAAATAGAAACGGAATATCACATAGTGGAGCGGGAAGATTTGGAAAAATATATTTAAGAACAATGAGTCTATATGAATCTGGAAATTCTACAGGTGATATATCGCTAAAAGATTTATGTAGTAAAAATTTAAAAGGGAAGCTAACAGGAGAAGTAGATTTAAAGCACCTTGCAGGATTAATTATTCGTGGAGGTTGGCCTGGTAATTTAAGATATTCTCCTAAGGATTCTAGTGAAATAATAGAGGAATATATAAAATTGATTATTGATGATGATTTGATTCGATTAGATGGAGTTAATAGAGATAAACATAAAGTTAAATTGTTATTAAAATCACTAGCAAGAAACGAAAGTACAACAGTATCCAATATGACATTAAAAAAAGATATTTGCGATAGGGATAATGAGGATATCGATATAGAAACAATAGCATCCTATTTAAATGCATTGGATAAATTATACTTATTAGATAATGACGAGCCATTTTCAACTAATATTCGTTCTTCTATCAGAGTAAAACAATCAGAAAAAAGACATTTTGCAGACCCATCTATTGCTTGTTCTTTATTAAATATAACAGAAGAAGAAAAATTGATTCATGATTTAAATACATTTGGCTTCTTATTTGAAGCAATGGTAGAAAGAGATTTAAAAATATATGCAGATAGTTTTCATGCAAAATGTTATCATTATCAGGATTATAAAAATAAAGAAATTGATTGTGTTATTGAATTAGAAAATGGAGAATGGTGTGCCTTTGAAATTAAACTAGGTGCAAATAAAATAGAAGAAGGTGCACAGAATTTATTAAAAATAAAACAAGAAATTGAAAAGGAAAAGGGAAAAGTTCCTTCCGTTCTTTGTGTAATATGTGGGCTTTCTAATGCTGCATACCAAAGACCAGATGGAGTATATGTGGTACCAATTACAGCATTAAAACCTTAAAATCTACTTTCTAAAAAAGTGTTATAATAATAAAAAATAGGTAGTCTTGACAAAGGAATAAAGTCAAGGTAGAATAAGAGGGAAAAGAGAAAAACAAAAGAACAAAGGAGGAAACCGTTGTGGTTGTAGAGAGAATTAACTTACCAAAAGGAAAAAAAGCACAGGTAACCTGTGTTCCTTTGAGATATGAAGATGGACTAGGAAAATTAGTCTGTCTTTTTTGCGTGCTGGATAGTAGCTAAAAAGAAAATAAAAAAATGAAAAAAAGATAAAAAAAGGCGAAAAATAAAGGAAAAATAGGTGAATATTGAACTATAGTTCATTCACAAAAAAGAAAAAAAAGGTATAAAATAAGAAAACTTAGGAAAACTAAGAAAAGAAAAAAATACAAAGGAGAGATAAAAAATGAAAAAAAATGAATTAAAATGGATATTAATAATAATAGGAATAATGGTAATTATCCTACTAGGAGTACTAATTTTTAGACAAGGAGAAAAAGAAGAACAAAAGCCACAAAACAATGTAAGCCAAGAGAGTCAAGAAGAAACCAATACAGAAAAATATACAGAAGTATTAGAAGATGGAACCAAACTAAATGTAAGTGAAGACTTTAACAAAGCAAAAGAATATAACGGACTAGAAATAGGAAATATCCAATATACCCAAAGAAACGGAGTAACCGTATTATTAGCAGATGTAAAGAACCCAGGACCAAGCACCCATGAAAGAGAAGTAGTAAAAATAACAATACTAGGAGAAAATGGAGAAGTAATAACAGACACATTAGGAGTAATAGGAGAAATAAAAGCAGGAGGAAGCTATCAATTAAATGCAAGCTTCACAGCAGATGTAAGCAATGCAAAAGACTTTAAAATAGAAGCAAGATAAAAGAAATAAAAGGAGAAGGAAATGAGCAAAGA
>UMJJ01056758.1_pt1 | contig 30896 bp, 36 predicted proteins | sample 1966051 | NCBI WGS metagenome assembly UMJJ01 (sample SAMEA4836147, study PRJEB28245) | human gut metagenome | biome: gut microbiome; material: fecal sample | place: Denmark | collected 2008
CTATGGACTTTTTCCTATTCTATTTTTCAACCTTAGCTCCTTGCTTTTCTTTTTTCTATTATTTCCCGAAATCTTTTATAAGTTTTGGTGTTTTATTCGTCGTCTAATTTTAAAATAGATAAAAATGCTTCTTGTGGCATTTCTACATTTCCTATTTCACGCATTTTTTTCTTGCCACGTTTTTGTTTTTCTAATAGTTTTTTCTTTCTGGTAATATCTCCACCATAGCATTTTGCTAGTACATCTTTACGCATAGCGGAAATGGTTTCTCTGGCAATTATTTTTCCACCTATTACCGCTTGAAGTGGGATGGCAAATAATTTTCTTGGGATTACTTCTTTTAGTTTTTCTACCATTTTTTTACCACGGCTATAGCTATTATCTTTATGTACAATAAAGGATAATGCATCTACACTTTCTCCATTTACGTAGATGTCTAGTTTTACTAGGTCTGATTTTACATATTCTTTAAATTCGTAGTCAAATGATGCATACCCTTTTGTTTTGGATTTTAGATTATCAAAAAAGTCATATATAATTTCGTTTAATGGCATCTCGTAATAAAGGGTAACACGGTTTTGGTCTAGGTATTTCATGTCTTTATATATGCCTCTTCTGTTTTGGCATATTTCCATAATGTTTCCTACATATTCTTTTGGTGTTAATATTTCTGCTGTTACAAATGGTTCTTCCATAAAGGCTATTTCTGATTGTGGTGGTAAATCTGCTGGGTTATATAGTTCTATTACTTCCCCGTTGGTTTTGTGTACATGATAAATAACAGAAGGGGATGTTGTAATAAGACTAAGCCCATATTCTCTGTCTAGTCTTTCTTCTATAATTTCTAGATGCAATAACCCTAAAAAGCCACAACGGAATCCAAACCCAAGGGCTGCAGAGGTTTCCGCTTCAAAAGTAAGTGCGGCATCGTTTAGTTTTAGTTTTTCTAGTGCTACTTTTAGGTTTTCGTAGTCACTTCCATCCATTGGATAAATTCCGCAATATACCATTGGATTTACTGCTTTATATCCTGCTAATGGCTCTTTTGCTGGGGTTTGTGCTTTTGTAATGGTATCTCCTACATGTAAGTCTTCTAGGTTTTTAATGCTTGCTGCAATATACCCTACTTCTCCTACTAGTAAATTTTGCGCTTTTTGATAGGTGCCTGGCTCAAAATAGCCTACTTCTGTTACCACAAATTTTTTTCCTGTTGCCATTAAGAGTATTTCGTCCCCTTCTTGTACAGTTCCATCCATAATACGTACATAGGCAATAGCACCTTTATAGTTATCGTAGTAGGAATCAAAGATAAGTGCTTTTAATGGTGCTGTTTCATCTCCCTGTGGTGCTGGTAAGTCGGTTACTATTTTTTCTAGCACTTTATCCACATTTAGTCCTGATTTTGCAGAGATACATGGTGCATCACTGGTATCTAAACCAATAATGTCTTCTATTTCTTTTTTTACTTCTTCTGGTCTTGCATTTGGTAAATCGATTTTATTAATAACTGGTATAATTTCTAGGTTGTTATCTAATGCTAAATACACATTAGCAAGGGTTTGTGCTTCTACTCCTTGGCTTGCATCTACTACAAGCACTGCCCCATCACAAGCAGCTAAGCTTCTGGATACCTCATAATTAAAATCTACATGACCTGGAGTATCTATTAAGTTTAAGATATATTCTTTTCCATCTGATGCTGTATAAGTCATACGTACTGCCTGAGATTTAATGGTAATACCTCTTTCTTTTTCTAGTTCCATATTGTCTAACACTTGGCTTTCCATCTCTCTATCGGATAATACGCCTGTCATTTCTATTAATCTATCTGCTAAGGTAGATTTTCCATGATCTATATGTGCAATAATACTAAAATTTCGAATGAATTGTTGTTTGGATTGTTCCATCTGTTTCTCTCCTTTTTCTGGTAGATATTGTATCATAGCTACTGGCAAAAGGCAAGAAAAAAGACCAAAGCTGGTCTTTATTCTATTACATCAATGGTATTATCTCTTGTCATTCCTTCTAAATTATAATAGGTTTCTGGAACGGTTCCTACTATTACCGCTTCTGCTAGTAGTACTTGGTTTGCTATTTTCTTTTCTATTACATTAAAAGGTGTTAAAATTGATACATTACATTCTACTTGTAAATAAATTCTATGTAGTGTTTGGTTTACACCTGCCGAAGAAAATTCAGAGCGCAAATCAGTTTCTACATTTCCCACACTAGACATACGAAATGGTATTTCTGGTCCTATTCCAGAAAGTAATTTACTCCCTGTAAAACTTCCTAATGGAATACGAAAAGAAGTATTACTTTCTTTATCCAATTCTTCTTGAATACGTACTGCTACATCGGATATTATTTCATTAATAGGAATAATATTAGATTTTATCATGGTAACATTGCCATTTATATCTTTTGTTACCGTACATAAGTCTTGATACTTATAATTTGCCATTACTAACGTAGCTTGTTCATTCGATATTTTGGTAGCAATTGCTATTGCTCTATTTTCGCACAAAGTTTCAAAAATAGGATAAATTGCTTCCAAGCTTGTTTTGGCTACTAAAAAAGCAATACTTAAAATAGCCAGAATGGTAATAATCTTTCTTGTTTTATTACGGTTTTGAGGTAGATTGGATTTAGAAAAAAAACCTTTTATGTTAGGTAATTTTTTAGGAAGTGTGATTCTATTTCGAGAATAGATTTTATCCATATCTTTTTACCTTAAGCAGCTCCTTTACTTCCTCCTACATATTTAGGAATAAATAACTGCTCTCCCACTTTTAAATTATCCACATCTTCTATTCCATTTAATTTTGCAATAGCATCTACTGTACTTCTAAATTTTTTGGCAATATTCCATAAGGTGTCTCCTGGTTTTACAAAATAGATAGTAACACTATAAATATTAATATCTCTACTTTCTTTTAAAGTTATTTCTTGTATAATAGATAAACTTACCTTTTTACAGATGTTTATTTCAAATCCTAAGTCTATTTTAATATCCATGTTTCCATCAGGCATTAGTACAAAGGTATCCATATTTACATCAATCGTGGTTGCTATTTCTGATGTATTATTCATTCCTGTAATATCTGCATTAAATTCATACGGTAACGTCACTGTTTTGGTATCTATTCTTCCTGGTACATCTGATGAAAAAATAAATTTTAATGTTACTTCTCCTTCATATACTGCTCTATCTTTTAATGCACTTTGTTTTAGAATAACTGGATAGATTTCTACATCGTAAATTTTATTTCCATTAATTTCTGGAATCATTGTGGTTTGTCTAATACTACAGGTATTTCTTACTATTTGCTTTTCTGTAATTGTCTCTACTTCTGTTTTATGATACTCCACTTCTCCTGTTATACTGTATAGGTCTTGAATCATTTCCATTTGTTTGTCTTCATATACTTTGCAAGCTATTTCTATTTCTGCTTCCACATAAATAGAATGTTCTTCTACGCTATTTGGTTTTACTACTATGTTTTTTAATTCATATTTCATATCACATATGTTTTCATCTGTTACCTCAGGAATATCAATAAATCCCATTACGGGAATGTTTCCTTGAACACAACCAATTCTACCATCTTCTGTTAAATATAGTATTTTGATGATAGCATCTGCTTTTGCTAGTACTTTGTTATAACTTATTTTCGTATCTTTATTAATTAATTTAAAATCTACTTTTAACACTTCTGCAAGATTATCTACATTGTCTAACATGAGTGTATCTTTTGCATATACTCTGGAATTTCCATCTCCTTTTAAAGAATGAATAGAAATTCCTTTTTGTAACACTTGTATATCTTGCTGTTCTTTCATTTGTTTCATAAATTCTATGGTATCATTTGAATAGACTCTAGCTCTTACTTCTAAGCCTACTTTTACATTTACTTTTCTACCATTTAAAATATTACAATCTATTTGTTTTATAAGTGTTTGTTCTTCTAAACTCATACCTACTTTTGCCTCTTCTAACTGGAATATTTCTGTAAATCCAATACTCGTGTTTAAGGAACGTACACTATTTTGCTCATCGTCTGCTAGATACATAACATAGGTATTAATACAACCTTCTATTTTTACCTTTCCATCTAATACTTCTTTTTTATAAATACATACATTCCCACTTGTATGAATAACTCGCAAACAATCTGGTTTAATATCTGGAACAATGACATCTCCTTCTACCATGATATTATCTACTTTTTCTCCCACTATTCTATGGATACATAGATTGTCTTTTTCTACTTCTAGCATTTTTTTACCTCCTTATATATATTTCTAACACCATTGTATTGTTGTTTTCGTAAATTTATGACAAAAAAAAAAGCAGTGTCCCAAACACTGCTTTACTTTTTTATGCTCTATGTTTCTTATTATCCGGTAAATCTGGAATAATAGAACTGTAATTTTCTCCGTCAAATACACATACTTCTACTACTTTTGTGAGTACGTCCGTATACTTATAAGTTGTAAAATCCCTTTGCTCATCACTATATTTTACACTAAATACAGCAGGATAAGCTTTTTCTATTGTGGCTTCTTTTTCAAAAGGTTTGTTTCTTCCTAACGTTCCTTTTACAATTATCTTTTGTCCTACTCTTCCGTCAATATTTTCTTTCAGACTCATGATATCATTTTTCCAAATAGCCATCGTTCATCCACTCCTTTAAGCTGGTCTTATTTTATCATAATTTGCAATAATTGTCAAAAAAAGGAAGCTTTTGTAAAACCCGTGAACTTATTGTTGCTCTAGGGTTTTATTGATTTATTGTTGCTATATTACATTTGTATTACATTATTGTTTCAGATATATTACGGTATCTCACCTTTTTCTCTTTTTAGGCATAAAATATATAGAATACTGGTTTAAAAAGAGGTGAAAAGTAGAATGGAAAAAATAAAAAAAGGAGATATTGTTGGTAGAAAATCTTATGGAAAAGATATCCTCTTTGTTGTTACTAAAATTATTAAAACACGAAATGGAGATAGTATTGCTATCTTAAAAGGTCTTACTATTCGTATTGAAGCAGATAGTCCAGTATCAGATTTAGAACGTGCTAATGCTATTGTTGTTCATAATAATTTGAGAACTCTAGATTCTAAATTGCAAAATCGTATTCATCAATGTAGTCCTATTTCTACTCCTTGTATGGCTTCTCTTAAAAATGCCTTTCCCCGGGAGTAATCGAAGTGAAAAAATAATTTACACCGGAAAAATTTTACACCTTGATGGTGATAAAAAATATAGTGATAAATCTGCAAAACATTATAAAAATTTGGGGCTTAATGCTATTATTAAAAATATTGCTGAGAATAAACAACCTTCTATGATAGAAAGTTTATTAAATCGTTATAAACCAGATATTCTTGTATTAACTGGTCACGATGGAATGATAAAAAATGGAACAGATTATAACAATATTTATAATTATCGAAATTCCAAGTATTTTATCAGTAGTGTAAAAATAGCTAGAAAATGGGCTGTTACACATCATAAAGATTTAGTTATTTTTGCTGGCGCTTGTCAGAGTTATTTTGAAGCTATCATGTCGGCAGGTGCCAACTTTGCTTCTTCACCTGCCAGAGTTCTCATTGATTTTGCAGATCCATTAATTATTGCAGAAAAGATAGCAACTACGGATAAAAATAAATACATTACTATTTCCGATGTAGCTTCTGAACTTCGTGATGGAACAAAAGGAATTGGCGGAACCGGTGCAATGGGAAAAAAGCAAGTAATGTCTTTTTCGTAATATACAATATTATTTTATACAAAAAGGGCTTTTACAGCCCTTTTCTTCTTTTTATTTTCTTATCCCACGTTTTCATTTTGGTGGCTATATTTTAATTTAGTTGCCATTCCTCCCCTTATATGTCTTTCTGCTTTATTTTCATCTAAAATTTCTCTTACTTCATGTGCTAAAGCAGGATTTATCTTAAGTAGTCTTTCGCTAACATCTTTGTGTACCGTTGTTACTTTTCGTAACGGTAGAATTTATTACGGAAGAAAAATCGTCAGATTTTTCTGTAGTAACAAGGTTAAGCTTCCTTGATTCGTGCAGTTGCGAAGCAACTTGCACATCGGACGAAGTCGCTTTTCTTATATCATCAAAATTCGTAATTACTGTAGGTTGACTTCCAATTTCATTTAATAATTTTAATCTTACTTCTACATTTCCTTCGCTATCTACTTCAATGACATCTATTATTTTTTTTAGCATTGCATTTGTAATTGTTTCATTGTTTAAAATATCATCAACTGTTCTTATTGTTTTTGTTAATTCTTTTTCTAATACATCTTTTTCTTTTATTTCAGAAGTAATTAGCTTTAATTCTCTTTCTAATCTTGCTATATCTTCATTTAATGGATTTGTATATTGTTTTAGCTCTTGCATATTGATTACTTCATTTTGGAACATCTCCATATATTTTTGTTTCTTAACTGTTACTTTTTCTATTTCTTTGAGTAAACTTTCTTCACTTCTTTCATTGTTTTCCCTTAAAGCTGTTATTCTTTCAAATTCTTTTTCAACAGCTTTCATAAAATTCTTTTTATTAGAAATTATACTTTTAAGATATTCTTTAATGGCATTTAAAAGTTCTTCTTCATCAATTACAGTTGTGTTAGGGCAATGATTTACACCCATTGAGTTTCTTCCACTACATACCCACCTTATATATTCTTTGCCATCTTCTGTGTATTTTCTTCTTATTCTTCTAAAGGAATAACCACAATGTTTACAATATATTAGTGTACTAAATACATATTCTGTTTTTTCTCTTTTATTGTTTAGTTTAAATTCATTTGACCTCTGTTCTAAAATTTCTTGTGTTCTATTAAATAATTCATCTGATATAATTCTCATTTCTGGTTTGTAGTCAACAATCCAATCTTCTTCTGGTAAATTTTTTCTTGTTCCTGTTATAAAGTCAGTAATTTCTGATTTCTTATTTGTTACTCTACCTGTATATATTGGATTTTTTAGCATTCTTACAATAGAAGTTTGTACCCATTTTGACTTTGTTTTCTTTGTTCTTATTCCTCTATCATTTAATTCCCAAGCAATTTTCGTTGTTCCCATTCCTTTATATACATAGCTTTCAAATATTTCTTTTACAATTTTTGCTTCTTCTTCATTTATTTTTAAAGTATATTTTTCACCTGGAATTTTGTCATAACCAAATACCAAATTAGGTACTCGACCTTTTTTAGCAGTAATGTCTTTTCCGAATTTAACCCTTTTAGACATATTGGCACTTTCTTGCTGTGCCATTGCACCTAAAATGGTTAGTATAAATTCTGATCCACCTTCCATAACTTCGCCATTGTTTAAGAAATCTACTTGTATTCCATAGGATTTTAGCTCTCTTATACTTTGTAATAAATCTACTGTATTCCTAGCAAAACGGCTGACATCTTTAACAACTACTCTTTCAAATTTCTTTGACTTTGCGTCTTTCATCATTGCCAAAAATTGTTTTCTATTTTTTATTTGCTTTCCAGAAATTCCTTCATCTGCATATAGCTTGTACAACTCATAACCGTTCTTTTTGGTAAAGTCATTAAAGAACTCTATTTGCTTTTCAAGAGAGTCTATTTGTGCTTCTTTTTCGGTTGAAACTCTACAATATGCTGCAATTTTCATAACTCAAATTCTCACTTTCTAATATATTGTTTATGTCAGTAACTTTTTATTCGTTCTGTTACATTTTAGCACATAAGTTATAAAAAAGCAATAAAAAACTACTCTCTTTTTGAGAATAGTTTTAATTTGTATTTGATTAGTTGTTTTCAGCTAAATATTTTTCAAAATCTTCTATTGTTAATTCTTCATTATTTTCATATTTTTCCTTTGTATAATCTCCTTTTCCATCACTATACATTTGTATGAATTTTATCATACCTTCAACACCTAATTTATCTTTTAAAGCTTTAAGACCTTCTCGTCTTATTCTTTCTAACTCTCTTACTGTTACAGCCATTTAAATCACCTCCATAATAAATTCTATTGGATTTATAACTTTAATCCTTAAATTTGCTCTTTTTGAAGCATTTATTAACAACCTATCAGTTGTAATAAAATAATCTATATCTGTACTTTCTGCAAAAGATAAATGTAATGCATCCATATCTTTTATATTAAATTGCTTTAATTCTAATGCTCTTTGTTTAATCTCTGGTGTATAAGTAATTTGTGATAATTCCATTGCGTCATATAAATCTTCTACTTGTCGTCTTTTATTATCTAATTTAATTTTGGATATTTCAAAATCTATTACCATACTTTTATAAATTTCTACTTCTTTATTTATATGCTTTCTAAATATATTCTCTATTGCATTTGCCTCTAGATTTATCTTTTCTTGTTCTAAATCATCAAATGGTCTATTATAACAACAAGTATCTAAATATAATTTTAGCATAAAATCAACCTCTCTTTCTATTATACTACATTTTATCGTATTTATCTATATATAAGGAAAATATTATCTGTTTCGATTTTAACATATATGATTATTTTATTCAATTAATATTATTAAATTTTATATCTCAATTTCATCTTCTATACAGTGAGAATTTTGAAAATTATAATCAAACTTTATCTTTTCATCATTCTCTGCCAAGTTATATGCCAATACTCCAGCCATAGCTTGTACTATTTGTTCTTCTGTATTAGGATTATAAAATGTAATATTTAAAGCCTTTTTCAAAATTCTCACCTACTTCCTTTTCAATACTATTATTAAAGTTCTAAAAATATTACTAAAACAAAAAAATTCACTTTGATTTAACAAAGTGATTATCTTGAATATACATTTGAACTTTTTATACTACTTGCTCTTACAATATTTTTTACTACTCTTGGTACATCTTTTGTAACATTTATACCTTTTCTTAAAACTAAATTGCTAGAATTTTTATCATATTGATATATTGATCTATTCCATTTAGCAAATGCAATGTCTGACATTTCAGATTTTGTTGATAGAAACTCGCTATCTCTTTTTAACAATTCAAGTAAAGCATAATATTCTTCTATTAAATTATTTTTCCTTTTCCTAATATAAGTTTTACTATACTCTCTATTGTATTCAGCTTTTTTCTGCATTGATTTGTTATGCCTTATTTCTTTTTCCTTAGTATATCTCGTGTCTTTTTTCACTACTTGAGATATATAGCTTTGTGAAACTCCAATAGTTTCAGCAATAATCTCTTGTTTTTTGTGTTCTTCAAAATACATTTGTAAAATTTCTTCTTTTTTACTCATTTTGACCTCCTTTCTTACTTATTGCGTTAGCAACAAGGTTATTGGGTACCCGTTCAAAATCTTTGATTTTGCTAACGGGTAATGTTCTTATATTTTTTACTTGCACTTTTTTAGGTATAAAAATACCATATATATAAAGTACAACTCGTAATTTATATACATCATTTGACAATTATAAATATTTATTGTAATATATTATTATAGAGGAAGTATTAAAACTGACATAAAATGCAAGTTAATACTTTGCTGCATAAAATAGATTACATTTCTATTATAGTGTAATACTTTTTAAAAGTCAATATATTACAATAAATTTTTTAAAAAATTTTATGAATAGGAGAAAATTATGAAAATGAATTTAGAATATGGCTTTAACAATGAGTCAATGCCAAAATTTGAAGAATATGAAATAAAGGTAATAAATAACATCAAATATGTTGTTCCTAAAATTTTGGAAATACATAGAACAAACTATTCCTTAATTGATTTTGATGATTATAAAGAAAATGATAAACCATTAATAGATTTTATCAATTTAGGAAAATTATCTTTAGAACAAAAAGAAGATACTGACAAGTTATTGCTTGAATATGTAAATCAATATGGACTTTTAGGACTTATACACGACTTTCCAGTAAATAGATATTACACATTAGATAAGGAAATACTATTAAAAGAATTTAATTATATCAATAATAGTGATTGCTTTAGCACAATGAAAATAATTGATTATTTTAAAATATTCTTTCCTAATGCTACTGATGAAGAAATAAAAGAATTATTAGAAAAAGTAAACAAAAATATATATGAACATAGTATGGAAAAATTTATTTCTCCAGAAATAAATAATTTGTTATTTGAAAATGAAAAATATTACGAACAAGTAGATATGATAATAAAATATGCTCAATTTATGTATAATACTTTAAAAGAATTGAAAAAAGATAATGGAGAATATATCAATACAAGAGAAATAAATAAACTAGAATCAAATCACATAAGAGTTAATTTAGAATATGACGGACTAACAATACATATTAGGAGTTTAAAAGAATACATAGATGAAAACTTTAAATTATATGCAATACAAGAAAAGAAATATTTAAAACTGTGTAAGCATTGTGGAAAAGCATTTATTGCTAACAACCCGAAAACAGTATATGATACATTTAGTTGTAAAAACCAAGAAAATGTTTACAACAGTAGAGCAAGGTTAAGCTCAAATGTAATAAAAACAAAAGATGGACTAACTGTAAAAGTAACACCAAGTGAAGAATTATCTAATGAAATAATAAGAAAACTAAAAAAGAAAAAATAATAATTTGTATAAAGAGAGTTGCTATACTCTCTTATTTTATGCAAATACGCACTAAATATAAACCTATTTATGCTCGTTTATAAGGAATAGCAACAAGTATTATTTAAAAATAAAATTTTATATAATTCAATTGGTTGTAAAACGAGCAATAGGAGGTGGATATATGAGTGCAATAGACAGACTATATTCTATCAACAATAAAACTGTTAAGAAATCAATTAACATTGATGATAGTTTATATAAAAGACTAATGAGATATACTAAAAAGAACTATGACGCAACAATTAGTGATATGATAAATGTTTGTATTGAAGATTTACTGTCTACTGGAAGTGTAAAATATTATGCCAAACCAGAAGATGAGATAACAATTTATAGAAGTGTAATGATTAGAAAAGAAAATGCAGAAGCTTTAAATAAGATAACGCAAGAAACGGGAATTTCACTAACAAGATTAGTAAATATAGCAATGAAAGAATTTTTAGATAAATATAATAAATAATATTTAGGAGATTATCATAAAACATTGATAATCTTTTATTTTTATGATATTATTCTTTCAGAGAAATAGTAAGTTATCTTCAAGATTAAATTGTAAAATGAAAGGTAAAAAGGGTGATGTTTATGAAAAGAGGATTGAAAATATTGTTTATTATTGTAGGAATTGTAGTTATTTTAGGGATTATATTTTTTGCAGTAGATTATAATAGAGTACAGAAACAAGAAAAACCTATTTTCTGTATACAAAATCCAGCAGGAGTTATTAGGGATGGAGGAACAATAGAGTACTTTGGATTAGGATATAAAGTAATTGATTTTCATACATTAGCAGGATTTGATGATATTAAAATTGGAACTTGGCTTATGGATTATAATGACTTTGAAAAAGAAATGAAAGAATATGAAAAAAAGTTTGAAGAAGAGTTACAAAAAGATAATAGAAATCAAGAAAGTAATATTAATAATAAAGTTACCACAATAGATATACAAACAACTGGTTTAAGTTCTGAAACATCAATAAAAAAATACACTTTAAATCAAGAGGAGATATATGAAATTTTTAATATTATTGATAATTTAACTTTTTCCAATGAAACGTGTGATGGACTTCCAACTTATTATATTAAATATAATAGTGAGGAAGAAGATAGTTTTGTTACTTATGGAATTGAGATATTTGATGATGAGTATCATGTTACTTCAGCAAGTAATGGCGAAGCAATATTATCTAACGAACAAAAAGAACAATTAGATGAGATAATAGACAAAATTGGAGATTAAAGAATTTAACAATAAATAGTAATTTGTAAAGGAGGTATTTATGGGAATAGAACATTCGCAAAATTATTTACATAGTAAACAACTTGTAGCGACCTTGTTATCAAAGAGTAATATTTGTAACGACGATATTGTAATTGAGATAGGTCCTGGAAAAGGAATTATTACCAATGAACTTGCAAAAAAAAGCAAGAAAGTTATAGCAATAGAGTTTGATGCAAAATTAGCGAAAACTTTATCTGAAAGGTATAAAGAATCTAAAAAAGTTCAAATAATAGAGATGGATTTTTTAAAATATAAAATATCAGTAAAAGAACCATATAAAGTATGTGCAAATATTCCATTTAACATAACTGCTGATATTATGAAAAAAGTATTTGAAGATGATAATCCTCCTGAAGATATATATTTCATAATGCAGTATGAAGCTTTTATAAGGTATTCTGGACAGCCTTTTTATAACGAAAGTTTGAGGTCTCTTTTATACAAACCTTGGTTTTCCGCTGAATTGATTTATGAGTTTAAACCATCAGATTTTTATCCTGTGCCAAATGCACGAATATGTTTTGCTCACTTTCAAAGAAAAACATCAGCAGATGTTGAGGATGCGACAGACTATAGAAATTTTTTATCATATATATTTTTAGCGTCTGGAAATACTTTCAAAGATAAAACAAAAAAATTGTTTACTTATGAGCAACAAAAACGCATTTGCAAGTTTTTAAAAATCAAATTAGAGTCAACGCTTACTGAGATCTCATACGATGGATGGCTATACCTATATGATGTTTTTCTTAAATTTGTTTCCAACGAAAAAAAAGCTATTATATTAAATGCTGAACAAGCCATGAAAAACAATCAAAACAAGATTCAAAAAAAACATCGAAATCGTAATCATGGTTATTGGAAATTTGAAACTAAGCGCCAAAAGAAAATTTTTAAATTGAAAAATTGAAAATAAGAATTTTATCCAGTAGCTATATTTCCAATTTCTATATTATTAGCAATAGTGTAAACAAAGAAGTTGACAGAAAAAAGTAATAAGCAAATTATAAATTACAATTTAGTAGTTCGCAAAATAATAATTTGTAGGAGGAATAGATGTCTTTAATAAGTGTAAACAATTTAACTTTTGGATATGATGGAAGCCTAAAAAATATATTTGAAAATGTATCATTTAATATAGATACTGATTGGAAATTAGGATTAATTGGAAGAAACGGTAAAGGTAAAACTACATTTTTAAAGTTATTATTAGGAAAATATGAATATCAAGGTGCAATATCAAAAAATGTTGAGTTTGATTACTTCCCTTTTGAAGTAAAAAACAAAGAAAGAATGGCAATAGAAATAGTAAATGAGATTGCTCCGAATGTTGAAGATTGGGAAATTATAAGAGAATTAAATTTACTTAATACAGATACTGAAGTATTATATAGAAGTTTTAACTTATTAAGTGGTGGCGAACAAATAAAGATACTTTTAATAAGTTTATTTTTAAAAGGTAATAACTTTTTACTTATAGATGAGCCTACAAATCATTTGGATATTGAAACACGAAATAATTTAGTAAATTATTTAGAAAAGAAAAAAGGATTTATATTAGTATCTCACGATAGAAATTTTTTAGATAAAGTTGTAAATCATATAATTTCTATAAATAATACTAATATAGAAATACAACAAGGTAATTTTTCATCTTGGAAAGAAAATAAAAATAGGCAAGATAATTTTGAAAAAATACAAAATGAAAGATTGCAGAAAGATATAAATAGACTTGAAATAGCTTCTAAAAATTGTGCAAAATGGTCAAATGAGGCTGAAAAAACAAAAAATAAAAAATATAATTCAGAAACTACAATAGATAAAGGATATATAGGACATAAAGCAGATAAAATGATGAAAAAATCAAAAGTTATGGAACAAAGAATAGAAAAAGCAATAAATGAAAAGACTAATTTGTTAAAAAATATAGAGGTAAATGATACATTAAAAATTATTCCTCTAAAAAGTAATAAGAATCCATTAATTTTTGCACATAACTTGCAGATAAAATATAGTAAAGAAACGATATTTAACCCTATTACTTTTGAAGTTAATAATGGCGATAGGGTTGCACTAATTGGAAAAAATGGCATTGGTAAATCAAGTATATTAAAACTTATTTTAGGAGAAGAATTACAGTATAATGGAGAGTTTATGGTTGCAAATGATTTAAAAATATCTTATGTTTCTCAGAGTACAGAAGATTTAAAAGGAAATTTGAGAACTTTTGCTTACGATAATAAAATAAATGAAAGTATTTTTAAAGCAATGTTAGTAAAAATGGGATTATCACAATTTGATTTTGATACTAATATTCAAGATATGAGTGAAGGTCAAAAGAAGAAGGTTCTAATTGCAAAAAGTATTTCAGAACAGGCTAATATTTATATATGGGATGAACCTTTAAACTATATTGATATATTGACAAGAGAACAAATAGAAGATGCTATTCTAAATTATAATCCTACCATTATTTTTGTAGAACATGATGAGAAATTTATTGAAAAAGTGGCAACAAAAATTATAAATTTGGTAAAGTAAGTGAGAGACAAATTACAATTTATTATTATGAGAATAGAGGGCATAAACCCTCTATTTTATAGTTCTTTTTCAAAATCTCTAAATCTTTCTTGTTTAGTAAATTGTTTTTCAGCATTTAAAGAATTTCCTGTTTCTTTCTCAAAATCTCTAACAATTTCATCCCCAGAAAGTAAGTCGAATTTTTTACAGAGCCATTTTATAAATTTTTTAACTGTTTCCTCAAAAGTTTTAATGATTTTATGAAGTTTATTATTTTCCTTTTCTAGTTTGTTTATTTTATACTTATATTCATATTCTAAATTAAAAACCTTTTCTTCAAACTCTTTTTCTAATTCTTCTTTTCTATTATTATATCTAAAATCAAGGGAATTGCTTTTAACTTTGTAATCGTGTTCCATTTGATATACTTTATTGTGTAATTTTTCATTATCTTCAAGTATTTTTTCTCTTTCTTTTTGATATTTTTCAGCCTCATCAATTACATTTACTTGTCTTTCAATTTCTCCGTGTAATTGTTTATTTTCAGAGTATAATTTTTCAATAAGTTTATCTTTTGGCTCAATTATTTCTTTTTGTATTTTCTCATTTCTTTTGAAAACAACCTTATTAAAATCTTCAATACTTGGTACTTCTGGAAGTTCTAAGCTAATATCTTGTAAAATCTCTTTTGTTTTATCATAATTCGTGATTTTTTTAAATTCTTCAATGCTTAAATGATTTCTTTTTGTTTCTTCTTTTAGTAAACCTCTTTCTAGTTCAAAATTGTGTAAAATCATATATTCGTAAAAAGCATTTTGTAATTGCCTATAACTGTCTTTTTCTTTCCAAAATTCACTACAAGCTAATTTATCAATATCATTTCCTTTTTTATCTTTTGTATGAACAACTGGTAAAAAAACTAAGTGCATATGTGGTGTATCTTCATCATTATGCACTTTTGCAGAAAGAATATATTGTTCTCCTAAATTTTTATATTCACACACAAACTTATAAGCAGTTTCAAAAAATCTTCTTGTTTCTTTTTCTCCAATTTTATTAAAAAATTCATTGTCAGATGTGATAATATATTCACAAGCAATGTTACTAACTGTTTTTATTTGACCTTTTAAATTATATTCTTTTCTTATTCTTTCAAAGTCTTTTTCATAACTATATTTTGGATCTTTCAATGAATAATTTAAGTACGATTTTTCTTTATCAATATTTTTATTAGAATAATTTTCATTTTTCCTTTCATTATGTCTAAATATGCCTTTTAAATTTTCTCTTTTGTATTTTTGATTTCTTATTATAGCATAACTCATATAATATCCACCTCCTTGAATAGCTAAATAAAGTAACACAAACTAAACTTAAAAATGGTACTTATTTAAGATGTGTTGTAACACACTACAACACTTTTTAGGCAAAAGTGTTCGTGTGGCAGGGTAAACCCTACAACCCAAAACTAAAAATTGCTACTAGCATTTTTTAGTTTTCTCATAACAAATGAACTTGTCATTTGTTATGCTTTCAATAAATTGCATATCTGCATTTATTGAAAAAAGAGCAAGAAAAATAAATTTTTCTTACTCTTTGAAACCTTGCTCGGTTTCAAACTTCCACGCTTTATGGATAGATTTTACAGAAACCAGAGGGAGTGAGCTTAAAGTAGAATTAGGTGTAATATTCCATTTGCTATAAAAGGAATTATTACACCTATACAAACTGAAACCGTCAGTCGTTCGCCTCGTTTCATAGGTAGTCTAGTAAGTAGCATTTGCTACTATAATTGCTGATACTTTTAAATATCTTTGTTCATACTTGTCCAAACTTTTTACAATTATAAATTCACACCCAAGTTTTGCCACCGAATACTCTTTTATTATTGTGAGTTTTTGTTCTAAAATCTCACTTACGCACCTTGTATAATTAGACTACTTATACAAATACGGATAAACTTTATAGCATCGGCTCATCACACCTATCACTTTTATAGAGTTTGAGGCATATTCTCTTTTTGAAAACAAAAAAACTACTCATAGTTTATAAACTACAAGTAGTTAGTTATTTTCCATATTCAATTAAGCCTCAAAATCGTTTTTAAGGCATTTTTATTTTAAAGTAAACTAATTTATCATACATAAATTAATTCTTTTAAAACAATTTCTTCTGCTTGATTTTTTATTGCGTTCATTGTACCAACCCAATATAAAGGGTTAGTGTTTTTCATATCTTCTGTTAAATTACTTTTTGACTTTAAATCTTTTATTATAAAATCAATTTCTTTTTGTGCTTGCTCTTGAATTTCTTTCAAGTGCTTATTTAATTCTTTATTCATAAACAATATAGTATATTCTGCTTTTTTATGTTTCTTCAAATAATTTAATCTTAATAACCCATATTTATTTAATGTGATTTTTTCTTCTGGCTCTAAATATAAGTTAGGCATATAATAATCTCCTACCAAAGTATAACTTATTCCTGTTTTTTCATCTACAATTTCCTTTTTCAATTCTTTACTATTCATAACAAACCTCCTAATTATTTTATAACTAAGCCTAATTTTACAACTGGATTTTTCTTTGCTAAGAAAACTCCTTTAATTTCAATACTTTTTGGAATTATGTGTAATTTATTTCTACCGTTCTGGAATGTTACTTCGGTGTGTACGGTACTTTTACTAATTCCAAATTTTTTAGCTGCCCCTCGAACTGTGTCTTTACTTTCTATAATATACTGTGCTAGATGTGTGGCACGTTCTTCTATGTATAATTTTCCCAATTCTAAAAACCCCCTTAAGAAAGCTATGTTTGTAACATTGTATTCTTACTGGAAGTCCATTAGAACTAAAAGGAATGATAGAAAAGGCTTCTTTTACAACTTTTACTAAAAAATTATTAAAAACTACTAGTTTTTTTGAAAAAAATATGATATGATAATGTGCGTACTAAAAATGGGGTATCGCCAAGCGGTAAGGCATCGGACTCTGACTCCGACATTCCTAAGTTCGAATCTTAGTACCCCAGCCATAGGGAGTGATATCGAAGTGGTCATAACGAGCTGCATTGGAAATGCAGTAGCCTTTTTTGGGCCCGTGGGTTCGAATCCCACTCACTCCGCCAACTATTTTAATAGGTAAAATACATTCCATTTAAAGAAGTATTCGGTTACTGTCTAAATGGAGTGTATTTTTTATTTTTAATATTGTTCTTTTTCTAGTATTTTTTCGTGATAACGATAATCTGGCATATATTTTTCTAACATTGTTTTAAATCCTTTGGAGTGATTTTTATATGTTAGGTGGCAGAATTCATGTAGGATAATATATTCTATGGTTTCTTTGCTATATGCTACGATGCTTGGATTAACAAGAATTGTTTTATGTTCTAGACATGTTGCTAATTTACCATTTAGTTCTTGTATTTGGTAATCTTCTGGTGCAAGACCTGTCATGACTCTTGTTTTTTCCATTATTGTTTCTATTTCTTTTTCTGCTATCATTTGATACATTTTTTGGATAAGTGCCTGAATGGTTTCTTTGTTTTCTAATTTTTTATATTTAATAGGAAGCGTTATTTTAATGTTTCTTCCTTCTATATCTAGTGTAGACATTTTGATAATTTTATAATTTACTTGTACTTCGTAAGTTCTACCTAAAATTTGAAGGTGGCTACAAGGATACTTACTAGAAATTTCGTATTCTGCTAATTTTTGTAAAATCCAGTTTTTTTTCTGTTCTACCACTTGTTGAATTTGGTTGTTAGAAAAATACCATGGTGCTTTTACTACTACTTCTCCATTTTGTACAGATATGTATAGGTCTGTATTTACTGTTTTATTTACGGTATAAGTGATTACATTATTTCTCATATTTTTATCCTCCTATCAAATTTTTGTTTCTCGAACTTTCGTTTGTTTTATTCTATCGAATTATTTTAATTTTGTCAATAGTTTTTTCTAATTTTTTCGAACATTTTTTTGTACTTATTTTCTTGCTTTTTTTCGTGTTTTATAGTATAGTAAACAAGGTGATACCTATGATTTTAAAAGATATTCATTTAGTAGAAATCAAGCTTTACAAAGATGGCTTGCTTCTTTTTGAAGGAAAAATAGAGGATTTAGATGAGCAGTATTTAACCTCTGAAACAAAAAGTATTGATTTTGAAAATAGAACTTTACTTATTACCATTTAAAAAAACGTACTATTTCTAGTACGCTTTTTTTATTTTATGTATTTTATTTCATTGCTTCTTCTACTGCTACGGCAACTGCTACTGTTGCACCTACCATTGGGTTGTTACCCATACCAATAAGTCCCATCATTTCTACGTGTGCAGGTACAGAAGATGAACCTGCAAATTGTGCATCTGAATGCATTCTTCCCATAGTATCTGTCATACCATAAGATGCTGGTCCTGCTGCCATATTATCTGGATGAAGTGTTCTTCCTGTTCCTCCACCAGAAGCTACAGAGAAATATTTTTTACCTTGCTCGATACATTCTTTTTTATATGTTCCTGCTACTGGATGTTGGAATCTTGTTGGGTTAGTAGAATTTCCTGTAATAGAAACATCTACTTTTTCATGGTGCATAATTGCTACACCTTCTCTTACATCATTTGCTCCGTAGCATTTTACTTTTGCTCTTTCTCCATCAGAATATGGTATTTCTTCTAGAATTGTAAGTTTTCCTGTGTAATAGTCAAAATCTGTTTTTACATAGGTAAATCCATTTATTCTAGAAATAATTTGTGCAGCATCTTTTCCAAGTCCATTTAAAATAACTCGTAAAGCTTCTTTTCTAACTTTGTTAGCAGATTTTGCAATACCAATTGCTCCTTCTGCTGCAGCAAAACTTTCGTGTCCTGCTAAAAATGCAAAACATTTTGTATCCTCAGATAATAACATAGCACCTAAATTACCATGTCCTAATCCTACTTTTCTGTCATCTGCTACAGAACCTGGTATACAAAAACTTTGTAACCCTTCTCCTATTGCTTTTGCTGCATCAGATGCTTTTTTACATCCTTTTTTGATAGCAATAGCAGCACCTACGGTATATGCCCAACATGCATTATCAAAACAAATTGGTTGAATTCCTCTTACTATCTCAGCTGGATTAATTCCTTTGTCCTCGCATAGTTTCTTTGCTTCTTCTAAGTCTTTGATATCATAGTCATTTAACACTTTTTGTACTTGATCTATTCTTCTTTCATAACTTTCAAATAAAGCCATTTTGTTACCTCCTAATATTTACAATTTCTCATTTTTATGTAATTTATTCTTTTCTAGGATCTATTTTTTTCACTGCCTCGTTAAATCTTCCATATGTTCCACTGGCTTTTTCAATGGCTTCCATTGGTTCTATTCCAGCTTTGATATTATCCATCATTTTTCCTAAATTTACATATTTATATCCAATAATGGTATCATCTTTATCTAGTCCTATTTCTACTATATATCCTTCTGCAAGTTCTAGGTATCTAGGTCCTTTAGAAAGTGTACTATAAATAGTTCCCACTTGAGAACGATGTCCTTTTCCTAAATCTTCTAGTCCTGCTCCTACTGGTAAACCTCCTTCAGAGAAAGCAGATTGTGTTCTACCATATACAATTTGTAAAAATAATTCACGCATTGCAGTATTAATAGCATCACATACAAGGTCTGTATTTAATGCTTCTAATAATGTTTTACCTACTAAAATTTCTCCTGCCATTGCTGCAGAGTGTGTCATTCCAGAGCATCCAATTGTTTCTACTAAAGCTTCTTGAATAATTCCCTCTTTTACATTTAGTGTTAATTTGCAAGCTCCTTGTTGTGGTGCACACCATCCAATACCATGTGTTAAACCAGAAATATCTTTAATTTCTTTTGACTTTACCCATTTTCCTTCTTCTGGAATTGGTGCTGGTCCATGGTCTACTCCTTTACGGACTTTACACATTTCTTCTACTTCTTTTGAATAAATCATTTTTTTGCTCCTTTCTAAACTATAGCTTAATATATATGCAGAAGTATAGTACTTCTGTTATATTCGATAAGAATTTAAAATTTGATTAAAACTTTGTTTATTCTCTTCTTTTACTACATAAACAGTTCCTTTATCGTATTCTTTTAATTTGGTTTCTGCTATTTTTCTAGCATTTTCTACTTTTTGTTCGAAACTTTCTTCAGGCTTACTTATTTCTTCTAGTTTTATTGTTTTTCTTTTGTTGCCATATTCTATTTCTAAGGCTTGTTTTGGGATGGAATTATGTTCTATTTTTTCTTTCTTAGAATACGCTACTTTTGCCTTAGCAGGTTTATAATAAAAAGTCTCTCTATCTATTTCTTTTTGTTTTGCTTCTTCTTTAGAATACATTAAGTAGTTTTCTATTTTTCGTCTTTCTTCCTTATTAAACATTTCCATTGGCATTTGTAAATAAAGATATTGCCAGATAATATGCCTATCATATGCAGAAAAACGAGAATGTACTAAGTCTACGTAACTGTATTCTATTTGAAATTGTATTCCTTCTATAGAAATAGTGACATTACTCCATGCCTTTTGGTACTCTTCTAACATTGCTTCTCTTAATTCTTTTAAAAGATGATACAAAGAGTCTACTAGATGCATATACCTTTCTTCTTCAATATTAAAACGGGATGGAATTTCATAACCATTAATAGGGTTTCGTTTTAATAGTCCTTTAGGGAAATAGTAAAAAAACATTTCCCCATTTTGCAATCCAGATTCTTGCTCAAGGATGGAAGCATAAAGATAAATCTTTTCCCATTTTTCTGGAATTAGAATGAATAATTTTTCTTGAATTTGTTTATATAGTTTTTTTATCTTTGTGCTTTTTTCCATTAACATCCCTTCTTTTATTTTTATTTTACAATTAAACTTTCCCCTGTCATTTCTTCTGGTTTTTCTATTCCCATTAATTCTAACATTGTTGGCGCTAAATCGGCAAGTCTTCCTTCTTTTAGTTTAACACCTTCTACCCCTACCAAAATAAGTGGCACTGGATTGGTAGTATGTGCAGTATGTGGTTCTCCTGTTTTGTAGTCAATCATTTGCTCTGCATTTCCATGGTCTGCTGTAATAATTAGTCTACCTTCTTGTTTATTTACTTCTTCTACTACTTTTCCTACACATTCATCTATGGTCTCTACGGCTTTAATAGCAGCATCTAAATTCCCTGTGTGTCCTACCATATCTGGATTTGCATAATTTAATATAATGGTATCATATTTTTTCTTTTGAATTGCTTCTACTACTTTTTCTGTTACTTCATAAGCACTCATTTCTGGCTTTAAGTCATAGGTTTCTACTTTAGGAGATGGCACCAAAATTCTATCTTCTCCTTCGTATTGTAGTTCTCTACCACCATTAAAGAAAAATGTTACATGAGCATATTTTTCTGTTTCCGCAATTCTAAGCTGTGTTAATCCATTCTTACTTACAATTTCTCCAAAGGTATTTACTATTTCTGTTGGTTTGAAAGCAATATGAACATTAGGAATCGTTTTGTCATATTCCGTAAAGCATACAAAATATAATGATAATGGTTTCGTCTCAAATCCATCAAATGCTTCGTCTACTAAACTTCTTGTAATTTCTCTTGCTCTATCTGGTCTAAAGTTAAAGAAAATAACAGAGTCATGTTCGCCTATTGTTGCAATAGGAGTATCTCCATTACAAATTAAAGTAGGCTCCACAAATTCGTCAAACACTTCTTTTTGATAAGAACTTTCTATTGCACTAATAGCAGTATTGGCTTTTTCACCTATTCCATTTACAAGAGCATCATAAGCTTTTTTTACTCTTTCCCATCTTTTATCACGGTCCATGCTGTAAAATCTTCCACAAATGCTTGCAATTTTTCCAACTTCTTTTTCTTTCATTTTTTCTTCTAGTTTGGCAAGATAGCCTTCTGCAGAAGCTGGTGGAGTATCTCTACCATCTAAGAAACAATGTACAAAAACATCTTCAAAACCTTTTCTTTTAGCCATTTCTAAAAGAGCATATAAATGACGATTGTGGCTATGCACTCCTCCATCGGATACTAATCCCATAATGTGTAATTTAGAATGATATTTTTTACAATTTTCTATTGCTTCTGTAAACTCTGCAATAGAGAAAAAATCTCCTTCTTCTATGGATTTTGTAATTCTGGTTAATTCTTGATATACAATTCTTCCTGCTCCAATATTGGTATGCCCTACTTCCGAATTTCCCATTTGTCCTTCTGGAAGCCCTACATCTAATCCACTCGTATGGATGCGTGTTACAGGATTGGTTTGCATTAATCTGTCTATATTAGGAGTATTTGCCATAGCAATAGCATTTCCATCTTTATTGCTATTATCTCCAAATCCATCTAAAATCATTAACATCGTCAGCTTATCTTTCATCTATTTTTCCTACCATCCTTTTTACTTATAATTTCTCTTTTACTTTTTTCTTTTGAATCTTGCTTTTGTATTATATGTCTAAAATGTATCCTTGTCAAATTTTGTAGTTTTTTGTTTATTTATCATAGTTTACTATTCTAGCAAAATCTTCTGCTTTTAAGCTAGCGCCTCCTATTAATCCTCCATCAATGTCGGACATCGTAAATAACTCTTTTGCATTTTCTGGTTTAACGCTACCTCCATATTGTAAAATAACTTGGGAAGAAACAGCTTCTCCATATAATTCTGCAATTTTTCTACGAATTTCTTTTATGGCATTATTGGCATCCTCTGCTGTTGCGGTTTTTCCTGTTCCAATTGCCCATATTGGTTCATAGGCAATAATAGTACCTATTATTTGCTCTTTACTTAATCCTTGCAGAGCTTTTTCTGTTTGAGAAGTAATTATTTTTACTGCATCTCCATTTTCTCTTTGTTCTAGGGTTTCTCCTACACAAACTATTGGCTTTAATCCATTTTGAAAAGCTTTCTTTAGTTTTAAATTTACCGTTTCATCTGTTTCTGCAAAATACTGTCTTCTTTCGGAATGCCCTATAATAACATATTCTGCACCAATTACTTGTAGCATCTTTCCTGAAACTTCTCCTGTGTAGGCACCTTTATCTTCCCAATGCATATTTTGTGCCCCTATTTTAATGTTCGTACCTTGAGCAGACATTAAGCTATAAAATAAGTCAATAAATGGTACGCAAATTACAATTTCACTATCCGCATTTTTTACCATTGGCTCTAGCTGTTCAAAAAAGGCAATAGCTTCATTTGGAAGCATATTCATTTTCCAATTTCCAGCAATTACTTTTCTTCTCATTCTTTCCTCCTAATTGTATTTATATTCTTTTGAAAGGGTAATATACTTTTATTTATCTAATAAACATTCTACTCCTGGCAATTTTTTACCTTCTAAAAATTCTAAAGAAGCACCGCCTCCAGTAGAAATATGAGTAATTTTATCTGCAAGTCCTAATTTTTCAATTGCTGCTGCAGAATCTCCTCCTCCTACAATAGATATAGCACCTGTAGCAGCTACTGCTTTTGCTACTTCTCTGGTACCTACTTCATATTTTGAGAATTCGCATACCCCTAATGGTCCATTCCAGATAATTGTTTTTGCTCCTTCCATTGCTTTTTCAAACAGTTTAATAGTATCTGGTCCAATATCTAATCCTTCTAGGTCATCTGGAATTTCTTTAGAGTGTACAATACTATCTTCTGCATCATTTGAATAGTCTTTTGCTACATGAGAGTCAACTGGCAATAGAATTTCTACTTTCTTTTCCTCCGCTTTTTTCAAAATATCTCTTGCTAAATCTAGTTTATCTTCTTCGCAAATAGATTTTCCTATTTTATGTCCTTGTGCTTTTAAAAAGGTAAATGCCATTCCTCCACCAATAATAAGCTTGTCTACTTTTTCTAATAAATTTTCTATTACACCTATTTTATCAGAAACTTTTGCTCCTCCTAAAATAGCAATAAATGGTTTTGCTGGATTTTCTAATGCTCCTCCTAAAAAGTCAATTTCTTTTTCCATTAAAAATCCTGCTACTGCTGGTAAATAATGACTAACTCCTTCGGTGGAACTATGAGCACGATGTGCGGTACCAAAAGCATCATTAACATAGATTTCTGCTAAAGATGCTAGTTCTTTACTAAAAATAGGATCATTTTTTTCCTCTTCTTTATGAAAACGTACATTTTCTAGTAACACTACATCTCCTGGTTGCATTTGGTTGGTTAAAGTTTTTGCACTTTCTCCTACTACATCTTCTGCAAGTTTTACTTCTTTTCCTAAATAACTAGAAAGTTCATCTGCTACTACATCTAAAGAAAACTCTTTTTTTACTTCTCCTTTGGGTCTACCTAGATGGGAACAAAGAATTACTTTTGCTCCTTTTTCTATTAAATATTGAATCGTTGGCAAAGCAGATACAATTCTTCTGTTATCTGTAATTGTTCTATTTTCATCTAATGGAACATTGAAATCGCATCTTACTAACACTTTTTTGCCTGTTACATCTATATCACGAATTGTTTTTTTGTTCATATTATGAAAACCTCCTTATATTTTGTTTTTCCTTACACTAAATTAGTGTAAGAGAAGTCCGAATGACTATCCAGTTTTCTTAGATAGCATCGAACTTCTTTTACTTTTATCTTTTGGAAATATAGATTGCTAAATCTACTAATTTATTAGAATATCCCCATTCGTTATCGTACCATGCTACCAATTTTACAAATGTATCTGTTAGCATAATTCCTGCAGTAGCATCAAAAATACATGTATGGCTATCATGGATAAAATCAGAAGAAACAACAGGCTCCTCTGTATATGCCATAATTCCTTTTAACTCATTTTCAGATGCTTTTTTCATTGCTGCACAAATTTCTTCGTACGTAGCACTTTTTTCTAAGTTACAAGTTAAGTCTACAACAGATACGTCTACTGTAGGAACTCTAAAAGACATTCCTGTTAATTTTCCATTTAAGCTTGGAATTACTTTTCCTACTGCTTTTGCGGCACCAGTTGAAGATGGAATAATATTAGCAGAAGCTGCACGTCCTCCTCTCCAATCTTTTTTAGAAGCACCGTCTACTGTTTTTTGTGTAGCTGTAGTAGAGTGTACTGTTGTCATAAGTCCCTCTTTAATTCCAAAGTTATCATGAAGTACTTTTGCAAGAGGTGCTAGACAGTTTGTAGTACAAGATGCATTAGAAATAATATTCATGCTTGGGTCATAAGTTTCATTATTTACTCCCATAACAAACATTGGAGCATCTTTAGAAGGAGCACTAATAATTACTTTTTTAGCTCCTGCTTCTAAGTGTGCAGATGCTTTTTCCATTGTGGTAAATACACCAGAGCATTCTAACACATACTCTACTCCATTTTCTCCCCATGGAACATTTTTAGGGTCCATTTCGTTATATACTTTAATTTCTTTTCCATTTACAATTAAGGTACCTTCTCCATGGCTTACTTCTCCTTGAAATTTACCATGAACAGTATCATATTTAACCATATATGCCATATAATCTGCTGCAATAAATGGGTCGTTAATTGCAACAACCTCTACTTCTGGTTTAGAAAGAGCCGCTTGAAATGCTAAATTTCCAATTCTCCCAAAACCATTAATTCCAACTTTAATAGACATAATTCATATCCTCCATTTCCGATGTTTTCATACATCTTACAAATTCTTTACAGTTAGTATATCCTAACCATAGCTATTTTATATCAAAAACTATTTCTTTTCAAGTTTTCTTTCAAAAAAATAACGAAGAATCTAAAATTTTTTTCTTGTATTTTTATGCTCTATATGGTATGATAAGGAAAAGTTCTTGGTAGAGGTGATTTTTGTGTCTGAAAAATCAGAAAAAAAAGAAATGGAAATTATAACAGGAGATGGAGAAAACCTAGATATTTCCCCTGTTTATGAACATTTAGAGGTAGAAAAGCCAAAACAGCAGAAAAAGGAAAATATCGTTATTCCAGAAGAAAAAGATATTAAAAAAGTAAAAAAAGAATAATTTTTTGCGCTTTAGGCTTGACAAGGTTTAAAAAACTCGCTATAATATACTCTGCTAAGCAAATGGCGAAGTAGCTCAGTTGGCTAGAGCATTCGGTTCATACCCGAAGGGTCATGTGTTCGAATCACATCTTCGCTACCAAAAAAACATCACAATCCTTTTGTGATGTTTTTTCATTTCGTTTAAACTGGTTACTACAATAAGAAAAGTGGCTTCGCCACATGTACACGATTGCTATGCAATCGGCACAGCCCAATGTAACTTAACCTTGTTGTATAGCAAAAATCTGACGATTTTTCCTATGCAATAAAAAAACATACCGTAAATGGTATGTCTTTTTTTATCTACTTCTATCGTCATCTTCTTCTCTAGATTTTTCTTTTGCTCTACTATTTTTAGCATTTTCTGTATTTCCGAAAAATTTGTCTGCATCTTGTAATAGTTCTTGTTCTTCTTTACTTGGATATAACTTGGTAGCAGCTTCTGTAGCCTTTGTAAAATCGTCTTTTCTTCTTTGCTTTCTTGTTGCTGTTTGCTCTTCTACCATTCCACCATGTACTTTTTCTAACTTACTTAATGTTACTTTTGACTGAAAGATAGAAGCTCTTTCTTCATCTGTAGCACTTTTAAGTTCATCTTTTTCATCTATTTCTGTATTTCCAAATAAAATGCTAAAAATATTCTTTTCTTTTACCTTTTTTTCTTTCATTACTTTTCTCTCCTATCTTTTATCACTATATTTATAGTAACATAAAATTCCAAAAATTGCAAGAGGTTATACTCTATAATACCTCTCCCCAGAAACGGTAATTCCTCTTACATAATAAATTTGTTGTGATTTTTCATTGATGACATACACATCAATAGAGGTATTTCCGTCTACATAGTCGTAAAAGCCTTTTCCATAGTTTAGGGTAAGGTTGGAAAGAAGTCGTAAGTCTATAATATAGTATACATCGTTATCATTGGGGTTACGTATGCTTTCTATATGGCTCATACTTCCTGGATATTCTTTTAAAATAGGTAGTTCATTGTTATTACTTGCTACATATACATTTACTCTTTGTTTTAATACTTCTAAATCATTTTGCAGATTAGTAAGTGCTTTTGCTTCTGTGTGCTGTTTTGTATTTACAGCGATGGTTGTGGTTAATATGGTCATCAGCATAATGGTAACCACTAACATTACCAGTGTAATTCCTTTTTCTTCTTTTTTCTTTTGCATAATTCCTCCTATGTGTTTCCTTGTATTTTCTTCTTATATCTTACTATTATTTTTTCCAGATTTCAATATCTAAACCGATTTTTCTAATAAATCGTACACTTTATTTTTTATTTGATATTTTTTATTTTCACTGATGACTAATCCCCATAAATATACAATAATGAAGAGAATGGCAATGTTTTGGAAGTACAAAATAGCAATACTACTAATAGCAGTAAGAAGAATAACCGTACTGTTTGAAATTTGATACATAAGCCTATTGGCTGTTTTTAGTCCACTGGTAAGATGGAATATGTTTTTTAAAATTCTTCCACCATCTAGAGGATAGATAGGAAGTAAATTAAATAATCCGATTAAAATATTGGCATAAATACAATGTAATCTAGTTTGTTCTGGTAACTTCAAAGGCAAAACTAGAAATAAAATTACAAAAGCAATATTGGTAAGTGGACCTGCGATAGCAATTAGCATTTTTCTTACTGCTAGCCTTGTTCCCTTTTTTCTTTTCTCGTTATAATCTTCTGGATTTGTTCTAAATGCAATGGAAAGCCCTAGTGGCATTATGGTAATGGATTCTGGTTTTAATCCTAATAGCAGTCCCATTCCTAAGTGTCCTAACTCATGAAAAAAAGCAAACAGCATTAATAGCCCATAGATTTCTATTTGCTTCGTAAGACAAAAAAGAAGAATGAATAAAAATATTTTTAGATGAATTCGTATACGCATTTGGTTTCTCCTATTCTTAAAATTCTAACACATACTCTGGATTAATATAGCGATTATTCCTTCGTATTTCAAAATGTAGATGGGCTCCTGTTACATTCCCTGTTGCTCCTACTTCTGCAATCTGCTGTCCTTGTTTTATTTCTTCTCCTTCTTTTACGTAGAGTGTATTACAATGAGCATATAATGTCATTACTTCTCCATTTACTATTTTTAAATGATTACCATAATCCCCTTCCGAAGAAGCAAGTTCTACCGTTCCATCCATAGCAGCTATAATTACAGTACCGGTATTTGCTGCAATATCTAATCCAGTGTGATATTTAGGAACTGTTGGAGTAGTCGGATTTCTTAAACCAAACCTAGAGGTAATTGTTCCGGATAATGGTTTAATAAGACTATAATTTTGTTTTACAAAGTTTGCATCTTCTTCCATTTGATTCATGGTGCTTGCTTCTTCTTGATATTGCTCTTCTTGTACAATTGTATTTGTATTCTCTGTCCCATTTACTTGAAAATTTTCTAAGATAGCATTTCCCTCTTCATTGGCTCCCCCAATGGCATCATCTGTTTGTTTTTCTCCTTCTTCTTGGCTTTGGAACCATCCTTTTATTTGTTTGGTAAGGGTTTCTATATTTAAATCCTGTGCCAAAATTTCTTTTGCCCCTTGGATTACTTCTTCTGAAAATAAATATTGCCCATTTTGTATTAAGTAAAAAATAAGATAAATCATCATGCAAATTGCTATTTGTAATATCATTTTTTTAAAGAATTTATACTTTGGTCTTACTCCTATATTTACAGAAGAACTTCTTAATTTTACTCCTTCTGCTCTTCTTGCTTTGTAGATTTCTTCTGCTCTTCGTATTCTTTCTTCTGGAGTTAACGTTCTTTCCAAAACAAACACCTCTTCCTTTGTAGTTTCTGTTTCATGTATATGAGAAAAATAATTTCTTTATTACTGTTTTGGACAAGAAAAATAAGCTTATCTCCTCCACAAAAAAAGACATTCTTCCATCGTTTTTGGGAAGAATATCTTTTTTTACCTTTTTATTTTTATAACAGTATAGCTAGTAGCATGGCACAAACTAAAATCATATTGGTCACTTTTATGGTTTTATATTTTTTTACTAACCTATGATAAGAGGTTTTATTTTTTTCTTTTTCTACTTCTTGTAGATAATTGCTTATTACCATTTCCGCTTCTTTTACAATAGAATTTTTTACATTCTTATCCTCTTTTTTCTCTTTCTTGCCTTCTCCTTTTTGTAGTTGTTTTGCCATTTTTGTATTTTTCACAATAACAAAAGCCTCTTCTACTAAATTGGATGGCAAATTTTTTAGAACAATAATATTCCTCATTTTTTCTTTATCCATATAGAAACCTCCTATTCGATTTACTTGTTTTCTATATAGATTTTTTCCATTTTGAGGAAGTTTATACACTAAAGATAACGAATTACATCATAAATTCCACTAGAAGTAAAATCTGCCATTTGCATTACTCTATTTAATGGCGTATTTTGTAGACATTCTAAATTATTTCTTGGGTCTTGTGTATTTTTGGTAACCACTCCTTTGATACTAATATCTCCCACTTCTATCATTGCCTTTTGAATTCCTGTTCCAAAGCACATACTACCTAATGTTACTAATACTTTTCCAACATCTTGTTCTCTTCCTACTGCAGAATCTATTGCAATAATACAAGGATTGGAATATAGCAGTTTTATTCTGCTTACTGTACTTTCTATACTAGTATATGGCACCGGACTTTCTAATGTTCCTACAACAGAAACTGTACCTGCTAGCCCACAATTTTGAAATAATTCTGTCAATTTTTTTCCCACTAATGGGCCATACGAATCTCCTGTAATACGGTCTGTTCCAATTCCTAAAAATACAATATCGGTGTATCTTTCTTTTATACTATAAAGCAAATTACAAAATTCACTCACGAAATTTTGATATTCTCTCGTATTTTCTACCATTTCTTTTCCTCCTAGTTTTCTTTTTCTTTTCTATTATATTCGTACTATTGATTATTTAGTATTTCTTTTTTGAACTGGACTAATTAAAATGGTAACATTTTCTGAAAAAGCATATTTTTTTATCATATCTTCCGAAAAAGCAGCTACTTCGTTTGAAACAATAATCGTTTGATAATTTTGCTTAATTAAATTTTTTAATACTTCATCTGTTTGTTCTAAATCTTCTATTTCTAATACGTTCATTCCCAAATTTTGCGGAATCTGAAAACTGTTTTTATCTTCTTTGTATTTTACCCATGAAATTTTCATACTACATCACCTATTTTTATTGTTTATCGTTTTTAGTTATTTATTCATTTTTTCTTTCACTATTTTTTATTTCTGTCATATAGTATTTACTACATGGAGGTGATAAAAATGGGACTTACTAGTAATTCTACAGGAAGAAAATTACTTAACCATAACAAACAAGAAGAAATAATAGCAGACTATACGATAGCTATCGCCGGAAA